>Ga0209702_10000951_pt1 | contig 58899 bp, 54 predicted proteins | sample FRY01_FD_187210 | JGI IMG/M metagenome (GOLD analysis project Ga0209702, IMG submission 187210) | Freshwater microbial communities from Lake Fryxell liftoff mats and glacier meltwater in Antarctica - FRY-01 (SPAdes) (version 2) | ecosystem: Environmental > Aquatic > Freshwater > Ice > Glacier...
GGAATTACAGAAAATTACAGAAACCTTACAAATGCTCAAGGAAAATTCCTTGCCGCATTCCGAAACATTAACTCCTTCCGAAATGCAATTGTTAATGCAGGATTTTTACCAAGCAGCGAAGGAGGACAAACTACCGAACGCAGAAGAGTTTCTAACTCTGACAAATTAACATCTCTTAGCTTACTAAGCGACATTTCGCAAAATAAGGAATTATACGAATTTAGAGTGAAATTGATATCCGTTTTTTAAAAGAATTTCTTTTATTTCAAGATAATTATATATTTCTCCGTTAAAAGTAATTACATAATCTTCCTTATATTTCATAGGCTGACGACCATCTGTGGTCAAATCCAGAATGGCTAACCTTCGGTGGCCAAATGCGAAGTTATCCCCAAAGTAAAATCCATCTCCATCTGGCCCTCTATGGTAAATCAAATGATTCATATCACTTATTTCTTTTTCAGAAACAACTGTATTAGAATGATTAATTATACCGCTAATTCCACACATAATTTTTATAAATCGAACAGTTTTATCTTCTATTTTGGAGGCTAAAGGTAAGATAAATATAGCTGTTTTAATTGCTATTTATTGCTTTGGATTCTTTTTCTTTTTTCAATACAATAAGCCTTAGACCAGCTATTACATCATCTCCAAAAGTTGTTTTTTTAATGATTGAAGGTGAGGTGCAATCCAAGTGTTTTGATCTAATCGCACGCTTCCTGCTATCATGGCATAGGCAATAATTAGGGGATTGGCACCATTTTCAATCTCATCAGCAATATGGATTAAATGATCAACCTTTGCATTTTTACGCAAAACAGTAGATTCTATACATACGTTATTGCTGATTTCAGCGAATTCTTCAATAATAACCTTGCCAATATTTGGAATGAGCATATATTGACCGAACTCATTTTTTTCGTAGCCAAAACCAACAATGTTAAAAGGGGTTTTTATATCTTGGAATCAACCAAATCGCATGAACGAAATGTCAATTTTTACCTCTTAGGAGAACCTCAAACCAGTCGAATCCTCAGTCCACAAAAATGATCATGTAGTGCCCTCTATTTCTTCAACAGCGCATCAATCTGCTCGGCATAATCCAACGAATCATCGAGTCTAAAAGACAATTCGGGCATTTTGCGCAGGTTGCTGATGGCTTTGGTGAGTAAATGACGAATTTGAGATTTATGAGTGTCCAATTCCTTAATCACCAATTGGGGTTCTTTGTGCGCAAAAACGCTCACATATACGCGCACCAAAGACAAATCGCTGGTGATAGTCGCTTTCGTGACACTTGCCATTGAACCAAGTGCAAATTCCCTAGCATGTTGCTGTAAAATAACCGATAATTCACGCTGAATTAAACTGTCAATTTTTTGTTGTCGCAATGTTCCCATGCTGCAAAGGTAAGGAATGTTTACGGTTGAATACAAGCTCTGAAATTCATATTGCATTAGTTTTATTCACGTTTGTTTTTTTTATGAAACCTTTTTTACATTCGCATCATCGAAAAGTCGATTAAAAATGAATAAAATATAGCCTTTGCTAATGATCCCGTGCCTAGAATGTCGAAACTTCAATGTACAGTAGTAGGCAATGTGCAACGCTCACGCAGAGGCATGGGCTTTGCCTTAGTTTGGTTGTATAGAGCTTCGACACCCTCAGTCACGAGTAATGGCATTTGGACAACGCTTGTTCCGTTAATACTTATTATTACTGAGGGGCATAGTGAGTGAACTGACTATTTGTATGAAAAAGTTGATTTTTGGAAGGTTATTCCTTGGTTCAATGGAATTATTTGGGTCGCTTTCAATAAACAAAATATCGCAAAAGTAAAATTGCGCGCTTCCGAATTAAAAATTTTGCTGATACACTAACCGTTCTAAAGTAATTTTTTTCCATGCATAATTACACAAAATTTACTTTAGATTACCCCTAAGTTAATGAACCTCTTCCATTTGTTAAAATTTCGATGAACTATACTAATTGCGAAAATATGCAGTTTTTACTAATTATTCTTAAAATAAAATATCATGAAATTACATTCGACCTTCACCATTACGCTTCTAGTACTTGTTGTTTTTAGCACATCGAATTCAAGCTTTGCTCAAGAAAGCGGTGGAGACAAAACTCGTTTCACAGATCTTCAGCTTCAATTGGGTTTTCAGAATCATCCTGTGATTAGCGGTGATTTCTCCGATTTCAGAAAATTAATGCCTGCTTCCGCAGTGCTAGATACTTTTTCTGGTGCTAATTACTCATTTGGGTCTAGCTCGGGAAGTGTTAACGCTAATTTTAATTTATTGGCTTCGTTACATCTGAAAAATTGGAAAAAGGGGGAATTACGTTTCGGAGTGAGTAGCTTTTCAAATCAAACATTTAGTTCTTATTATTCAAAAAGTTATTCTTACCGTTCGGACACGCTAACTTCATCGGCAACTGGACAACAAACATTTATTGACACAACTGTGAATTATGGTCTAAACATGAGTCAGCAAGTAGATTTCATTCGATTGGAGGTAGCTGCCATCTTTCGAACCTCTGAATTCAAACGCCTTCAATTTTACACAGGAGTTGGCATTTCCACCTCAATTGGTTACCGTGCAACAGCAACTTTAAATTATTCAAGAGGTGTTTCTTCTGGGAATTTTAGCGGACAAAATTATGGTCCAGGAGATTACTCCAATAAGCCAACAGAAAGGATTACAGAAAAGAATAGCAACAAAGTAAATTTCATTCACGGCTTATACATTCCGCTTGGTGCAGAATTAAAACTACACAAGCTTGAAGAAGAACCCAAACATAAATTTAGCATTTATAGCGAATTCAGACCCTCCATTGCTTATTTGGTTGTTCCTGAAATTGCATCTACGTTTAATGTAGCTTTTCAAGGTAGTTTTGGACTAAGATATAGGTTCTAATAAACCCAAATAAGACATTATCAAGTGTATTTTTATCATTTAGTAAACTATTCCAGAAACAGTTTTCCGCGAGACCGACATCTCTAATTAGTGAACCTTATCAGAAAACAGGAGTATAAGTTAAGCTATATTGTAAGAGGTTAAAACCTAGAAATATGGCAGTAAACAATATACCCATTTGCGATGATTTACTTTTTCATTCGGACAGAGGAATTCAATACGCAAGTAAAGAATTTACCACTGCAATTGCAAACCCTTTGATAACGCAAAGTATGAGCAGAAAAGGAAATTGCTGGGATAATGCAGTGGCTGAAAGTTTCTTCAAATCGTTGAAAACTGAGTGCGTTTATAGAAACAATTTTACAACTAGAAAAGAGGCCGAATTAGGGTCACAACCATTTTCTGGGGACTAACCAAAAAATTGTTACAATAAAAATAGAATTCACAGTGCATGAGGAAATAAATCAATAACTGATTTTAATAATCAAAATAAAAACCAGACCTTAGCTGCATAGCTTAACTTTGTCTCCCGTTTTTGAAGGCAAGTCGAAACGTGCTCTTGTTAATTTTCAATTGAAAAAAGCAACTCTTACTTCTTGATCCGATAGATTACGACTATTCGACTATCATATGGATTGTCGTCTTCGAAAGTTTTTATTGGAATAAACATATTTGAATATTTCAACAATGAATCTTGAGGTAAGTTCATTTCACGCGGGCCAAATTGGCTATCCCACACAAAATAATCACCATCGTGGAAGGTGTTTTTCATTTCTTCCTGAAAATTTTTGGAGCGGAAAAAATAAGTCTTTGTATTCTTTAAAAGTGGATTCTCTCCTAATTCAAACGCAATCATTGGATAATAGTAGAAAATACGTTTCCCTTCTGTGTCGTACTTTTTCATTTGCTGTGCAGCCCTTAACACTTTATCCTCAAGAGGGGTTGGCTTGATGGGAAACTTTTTATTTGTCGCTAAGACAATCGCAAAAATCAAGGTGACTGCCGCCATTCCATATTGAGCCCATTTTACTTTCAAAATGGGGGCTTTGCCTATATAATACAAATTCAACAAAACAAATAATGGCATTCCTTGCGTGGTAATGCGCGTTAATCCGAGTGACGCATTTTGTCCCGTTGCCCAGAAATAAGAGTGTGAAGCAACAACTCCCACAAATAATCCACCTGAGAAGAACCACCAGTTAAATTGGATGTCTTTGTAGCGTTTTTTTACAAGTAAATACCCAAATACAATCGTCCCTAAAATTAGGGTAAACAAGCCCGCGTTGCCCAGGTATTTTCGACAGGAAAGTAAATAATGATCCCACGTTCCAATGCCGTAAATGCCATTGTCCATTTCATACGGACTGCGGGTGAAATACCATAAAAAGTCTTTGAAGAGTAAGTATCCAACAAAGGAATAAGCGACAAAACCTGCAGCCAAATATGGAATTTTTTTCCATTCTTTAACAAAAAGTAACAAGAAGAATCCTAAGAGCACCGCAAGCTGACCTTCACTGCGCATAAAGGGCATTAAGGAGATAACGAGTGCAAAAAACACATAGCGTTCTTTTATGAAGAGTAAAATGGCAAAAACAGCGGCTAAATTAAATAGCGGTTCAGTCATTCCTCCTAAGATAGTGCGACTGTAATCTCTCGCCAAAACCAATATTAAGGGAAAAGCGATGTGTACTACCTTGTCAATTTTAAAATGATCGAGGATTTTGAAGCCCGCAATAACGGTCAAGGCATACACCAACACGTTGAAAACAACCACACCAACAAAGCCAAATTGCGCAAAGGGTGAAGACAATAAAATGAAAAAAGGTTTCCCCCAGTGATTCAAAAAGAAATCGGCATTTGTCCATGATCCTGCCGAATAAAAATAATGCATGATTCCATCACCTGCATCTGCCGGAATTAGCCCTTTTGCATATTTTATGAAGTACCAGATGATTCCAAACACCAGTGCTCCATAACGAAAACTATTCGCTGTTCGATTGCTAATCATTAAAATACCATTTCTGGAACGAAGCCAGGAACAACTAAATCACCTTCTGTTTTTGAAATAATTTCTTCGACACTTACACCTGGTGCGCGCTCAATTAAATGAAATTTACCCTCCTTTATTTCTAGCACCGCCAATTCTGTTACGACCTTTTTCACACAAGCAACACCCGTAAGTGGTAACGAACATGTTTTTAGCATCTTTGATTCACCCTCTTTATTGGAGTGCATCATTGCAACAATAATGTTTTCCGCTGAAGCAACAAGATCCATCGCGCCACCCATTCCTTTCACCATTTTCCCTGGAATTTTCCAATTTGCAATATCTCCATTTTGAGAAACTTCCATTGCACCAAGAACGGTTAGTTGCACATGTTGACCACGAATCATTGCAAAAGAAGTTGCTGAATCAAAGAAAACCGCTCCTTTCGTTGCTGTAATTGTTTGCTTTCCAGCATTGATTAAATCGGCATCTTCTTCGCCCTCGAATGGGAAAGGACCCATACCAAGAATTCCGTTTTCAGATTGAAATTCAACTTCAATTGCTTCTGGGATATAATTTGCAACAAGGGTTGGGATTCCAATTCCCAAGTTCACGTACCACCCATCTCTTAATTCTTGTGCGATTCGTTTTGCGATTCCTATTTTATCTAGTGCCATTTCTTTAAAGTATGAATTGTTTAAAACAGGCAAGATACAACCATTTCTTATTGGAGGCAACAATGGACAGAAAAGACGACAAAAGGAAATAAGGGCATAGGACTAAATATAAATTGTGGATTTGACATTAAAGTTTCTAACAAAATATATTTTAACACGGGTGTTCAATATTCATTCTACTATTACCTTAATAATCCAGATGAAACAACCAAGAGAAAAAATCGGGCAAGATTTCCTAACCCTTCGCCAATAAAAATCCAGAATGCACCCGTTTTACATGTTTTGTGATTAATATCAGGTAATAATTAACAAAATTTACAATCCACAAAAATATAGCTATTCTGTCAACTTAAAAAGTTGCATATCTTCGCAGTCCTTATTTTTAATTCAAATGTTAATTCTTTAATGATTTTAGCTATTATTTTTACCATCCTTTGGAGTATTTCTCCTATCGGTGAAGCGCGGGTTGGTATTCCTTTTGCAGTTGCGAATGATATTCCAATCGTTCTGGCTTTTCTTATTGGTTGGATATCTAATCTCCTCATTTTCCCTCTTTTTTACAGCCTCATCAACTCCATCAATCATTTGTTTTGGCAAAGCCATAAATACCGTCAAAGAGCAGTAAATATGACACGAAAAGCAAAAATAGGAACCGAGAAATATGTTAAAAAATATGGATTCTTTGGCTTAATGGTATTTGTGATGATTCCATTGCCTTTCACGGGTGCTTATATGGGAACAATTTCTGCTTATGTTTTTAGGATTGACAAAATTAAAGCATTTTGGGCAGTGAGTTTAGGAGTTACAATTTCATGTATTATTGTTGCAGTAATTTCATTTGGTGTTGATAAAGCTGTTGAAATCAAGGATGATAAAAAAGCGACTACTTCAGTTGAATTAATTTATTCTCCACGTGTTTATCAATTGGAAAAGTCACCTGGTTTTGTGATAAATCAGAAAGTGGCATCCATTTAAAATTTTCTCCTTCACTTTCTAGAGGATGGAGATATTCGCAAATTTCAATGAATTTTTAAGGTTATAATCCACAAAATAGTAAATGCTAATGAGTTGATCGTTTTTACTCCAAGCCGAATGAAGGTAGAAATCCGTAAAATATAAAAGTTCCTTTATTTCAATCTCAATTCCTAGTTCTTCTATAAATTCACGTTTCAGGCAATCAATTTTTCCTTCACCAAACTCCAAACCACCACCTAGAAACTTAGTAAATGCCATTCCGTTTCTCAATTCATCAGAAAGTAGAATTTCATTTCTGTCATTGATGAGCAAACCATAAACTCGGATATTGAAGTTCTTTTCCTCCATTATTTATATGGCGCGGTCAATTTAAGAACCACAAGGATATTTCCTTCCCAGGCAATGGAAATAAAAGACAGACACAGGAGCAAAAAAAACATTGCTCAGTTGGAACGTGATCTTCGTGAGGTTAGGATAGAGCGTGATATTTTAAAAAAGGCGATCAGCATCTTTTCCACGAGCGACAAGAAAAATTTACGTTCATGAAAATGTACCAAAAAGAATTTCCTGTTGGGAAGATGTGTGAAGTGCTAAAAGTTAGTTCTAGCGCTTACTATGCCTAAAGAAATGGTTCCTCAACCAAACGGATTGAAAGTGAACTTGTTCTTAAATCAAAAAGTTGAGGCGATTTACAACCGCAGCCAATACACATAAGGCAGTCCAAGAGTATATGTTGACCTGAAAAAAGTTCAGGAAAAGGTGTCGAGAAATTTGGTTGCTCGAGTGATGAGAAAGTATGGTTTTCGGTCAGTCCATGCCAAAAAATTCAAAGTAACAACGGATTCAAAACACAAATTACCTGTAGTTGAAAATATTTTAAATCGTGAATTTACGGCAACAAGACCAGCAGAAAAATGGTATCTGATTTGACGTATGTTTATACAAAAGAGGGATGGTTATACTTGACTACAATCATCGATTTGTATGATAGAATGGTAGTTGGTTGGTCGATGAGTGACAACATGACGACTACGGATACCATTATTAAAACTTGGAAAATGGCAGTAAACAATAGACCCATTTGCGATGATTTACTTTTTCATTCGGATAGAGGAATTCAATACGCAAGTAAAGAATTTACCACTGCAATTGTAAACCCTTTGATAATGCAAAGTATGAGCAGAAAAGGAAATTGCTGGGATAATGCAGTGGCTGAAAGTTTCTTCAAATCGTTGAAAACAGGAATGCGTTTACAGAAACAATTTTACAACTAGAAAAGAGGCCGAAATAGCAATTTTTATCTGGATCGAAAGTTGGCACAATAAAAACAGAATTCATAGTGCATTAGGAAATAAATCAATAACTGACTTTAATAATCAAAATAAAAATCAGACCTTAGCTGCATAGCTTAACTTTGTCTCCCGTTTTTGAAGGCAAGTCCAGTTGGGGTGCATTAGAAAAAAATACTTATAACAGGAGCAACTGGAAACATTGGAACGGAAGTAGTTCACTACCTGTTTGAATTGGAAAAAGAATCCGAAATAATTCTTGCTGTCCGAAATATTGAAAGTGCAAAAAGTAAATTTCCGAATTACACAAAATTAGCATTTAGAACATTTGACTTTAAAGAGCACAATACTTTTGATAGTGCATTAAAGGACATCGATATAATTTTTCTACTTCGTCCACCACACATTTCTGAAGTTGACAAATATTTTCAACCGCTTTTACAGTCAGCTCAGGAAAACGGAATTGAAAAAGTGGTCTTTCTTTCTGTGCAAGGTGCAGAAAAAAGTAAAGTGATTCCTCACAATAAAATAGAACGTTTGATTAAATCAAATAACTTCAAATACATTTTTGTGCGACCGAGTTATTTTATGCAAAATTTGACTACTACTTTACTGCCAGAGATTTTAGAGAATCAAACCATAACGCTTCCGTCAGGACAGGCAAAATTCAATTGGATAGATGTGAAAAATATTGGAGAAGTTTCGGCAGTATTGATAAAATCATTTGAGAAATATCAAAATAAAGTATTTGAAATCACAGGAACGGAAAATAAGAACTTTCAAGAAGTGACTGAAATAATGACCGAAATCACAGGAATTAAATTTAGATTTAAAAGTATTAACCCGATTAGTTTTTATTTCAAAAAGAAAAAAAGTGGACTAAAAAGCGGTTTTGCTGTTGTTATGACGATACTTCACTTTTTGCCAAGACTTCAAAAAGAACCTGAAATTTCGGACAACTACTATAAACTAACAGGAAAGAAAACAACTTCATTAAATGAATTTATTAAGAGAGAAAAGGGAAGAATAACGACACCCCAACAAAGTGTATAATTAATAGCGGTTCTGTGCTAAAATTCAATATTTCGGCATTTATCAAGCCAAGTGCTAAACCGAAAGTAAAGTGCCTCTAAATCCGCCACCAACCATACACTAAACCGTTGTAAAACATGTGACAAATGACAGAGAAATATAAAATAAATGTAATTTTAGAAGAAGATTCACTAAAAAATCAATTTTTTCGCAATAGACCTTTTTTCTTACCTTAGCCCCCTAAGTATTGCTTCGCCCCAAACATGAAAACCGTAAAACGTCTTTTTTCGTACACCTTCATCTACAAATCGGATTCGATTTTCACGATTGTTTACAATCTCTTGTTTGTTATATTCAACTTGGCTTCCTTGGTTTTGTTTATTCCGTTTTTAGAACTAATTTTCAAGAAAGATGTGCCCCTCGAAGCGCCAATTTTACCTGAATTTGCTGGTGGATTTTTCGGTGTTTTTGAATACATCACGGGCCTCTATCAGTATTTCATGAATAATTTCTTGTTCGCGTATGGCAAAGAGAAAACCTTGATTTTTATCTGTGTAAGTGTGCTCATCGCCTTTTTCTTAAAAAATCTATTCCGCTATTTGAGCGTTTGGCACCTTTCTCAATTGCGCATGGCCGTGGTTCGAGATGTGCGCAATCAATTGTATGCCAAATCTTTGCGTTTGCCGATGCGTTATTACAGCGAAGAGAAAAAAGGGGATTTGATGGCGCGTATGAGCACCGATGTAAACGAAGTTGAATTTGGCGTGATGAGTGCCCTGCAATTGGTATTCCGCGATCCGTTGGATGTTATCTTAACCGTTTCTGTTTTGCTCTATACCAGCGTTCAATTGACCCTGATTTCATTCATTGTGATGCCGCTTTCTGCTTTTGTGATTTCGCGCATTGGCAAAAGTTTGAAACGCACCGCGCGCCAAGGACAAGACCAAATGGGTCGTGTGTTTTCTGTCATCGATGAAACTTTGGGCGGTATGCGAGTGATTAAAGCCTTCAATGGTTTGGCGCTGTTCCAAACCAAATTTGAGCGCGAGAATTTGAAGCATCAATTGCTTATTACCAAAACCTACCGCAAAAAGGATTTATCCTCTCCGTTAAATGAATTTTTGGGAGCCTTCGTGATGATTGTGATCGTGTTTTTCGGCGGAAAATTGGTGTTGCAGGAAAATGGCGGCATCACGGGCGAACAATTCATTGGTTTTATTATCATTTTCTCGCAATTGCTGCGCCCCATCCAAAGTATTGCCAACAATATTGGTGTCTTGCAAAAGACAAAAGTAAGTATCGACAGAATTCAAGAAGTGATGGATTTGAATGAAGGCATTTTGGACCCTGAATCCCCAGCTCAAAATCGCCCCATGGAAGAAGGCATTCGATTGAATAATGTGAGTTTTAGTTATGGAGATGTACCTGTTTTGAAAAATATTGATCTTCTGATTCCCAAAGGAAAAACGGTTGCTTTGGTTGGCGAATCAGGCAGCGGAAAATCGACGATTGCCGATTTAATACCGCGCTTTTATGATGTCACTTCGGGTGAAATTACCATTGACGGGGTGAACATTAAAAATTTCTTGGTTAGTGATTTGCGCGGACGCGTGGGTGTTGTTTCTCAAGAATCGATTTTGTTTAACGATAACATTCGTGGCAATATAGTTTTTGGTAAGCCGGGCGCTTCATTTTATGAAATCCAAGAGGCCGCAAAAGCTGCTAATGCCCATGAGTTTGTTCTTCAACAAGAAGGTGGTTACGATACTTTTATTGGCGACAGAGGAAACAAACTGAGTGGCGGACAAAAACAGCGGATTTCGATTGCTCGAGCTATTCTCAAAAACCCTGAAATTTTAATTCTAGATGAAGCCACCTCTGCTTTGGACACCGATTCCGAAAAGCAAGTGCAAGAGGCATTGGAACACTTAATGATGAACAGAACGTCGCTCGTTATTGCCCACCGCCTCAGCACCATCAAAAATGCGGATTTAATCGTGGTTTTGAGTAAGGGGGAGGTCGTAGAACAAGGCACGCATGACGAATTGATTTCCAAAAAAGGAGAATATTATCGCTTAACGCAGGTGTAGGGGTGATTTTGGTGCATGGCGGTGTGCTATTGGATTATTTAGAATTTGGGGTGTTCTGATTACCTCAATAAACGCTTTTTTGACAAAATGAAAAGACGAAATTTTTTAAAACAAAGCTCTTTACTCTCAATTGGGGGTTTGCTTATTCCATCAGTTTACATGAGCGCTTGTCGGAAAAATGCGTTATTTTCTGATTTCAAATACGATGGTAAAGTTCTTATTATTGGTGCTGGCGCTGCTGGTCTTTATGCCGGATACATTTTGAAATCCAAGGGAATAGATTTTGAAATTTTGGAGGCGGGCCCCAGCTATGGTGGACGAATGGCCAAATTAAACAGTTTTGCCAATTTCCCCATAGATCTCGGTGCACAATGGTTGCATGGAAAAAACAATATTTTAGGTGATTTGATTAAAAAATCAGACACCAAAATCACCTTGGACGACAGCGACGCGAAATATTGGTTTAACAATCAACTCATTTCTGAATTGCCTAGAGATATTGATATCTTCGAAGGAGAAAACTTACCAGATATTTCATTTGAGGAATTCGCTCTTCTTCAAGGCTTCGGGAATGAATATAAGTTCATTGTTGAAAATCTGGCAGGTGACCAAGGTGCAGATGCTTCGAAGCTTTCCGTTTACCACAACAATTTAGAGGAAGAGAATTGGAGCTCTGGAGATGAAGATTTTAAATTTCAAGATACTTATTTTGATCTCATTGAGAAGGAAATAGCGAGTCATGTGAGTGATAAAATTTTGTTCAATACAATCGTAAATAAAATCGATTATTCCAACTCAGAAATTTTTATTCACGACACCAGCAACAATATATTTAGTGCCGATAAAGTCATAATCACGGTGCCTATTTCCATTTTGAAATCAAATGATATTGTTTTCCAACCACCATTGCCGCTTGAAAAAACGAATTCTTTTGCTAAGATTGGAATGGATGCAGGTATGAAGGTGTTTTTGAAGTTTTCGAACAAGTTTTTTGACAATAACATAATTGGGGGCGCTATATGTGCAGCCTACGCAGACGACAGTCTTGGTAAAGCACAAAACGACAATGTACTTTTGGCTTTTGTTATGGGGGAACAAGCGGATTATCTCACTTCGTTGGGCTCAGATGAGGCGATAACACAGGCCTTATTGGATGAATTGGATGTGATGTATAACGGTCAGGCATCGGCGTCGTTTGACGCTTCGCATGTTCAAAACTGGACAACAAATCCTTTCATTCGAGGTGCATACTCCTACAGTACTATTGGTATGGGAAATGCTAGAACAATAGCTGCTCAACCTGTCAATAAAAAGCTGTATTTCGCAGGGGAAGCTATGAATTTGAATGGACAACATCAAACTGTACAAGGTGCAGTAGAAACAGGTTATAGAGAAGTGATTCAACTTTTAAACGATGTTAGAGAATGAGAAATTGCATCTTTTCTTTACCAATAATTTTAACGTCATTTTTTGCGATAGCTCAGGAAACGAAGATGGGTTTTGGTTTTGCTTATATGTATGCCCCTCAATGGGACAAAGCAATTCAAACCTATAATTTTTCGCGGCCATTTTTAGAAAAAAAACAGCCGCTTTTTGGTTTTGGTTATAACATCTCTGCTACCCACCTTTTTAGTAGCCAAAACCGGATGAAGCATGGATGTAGTTTTTCTGGTTCTTTTTTTGAAAGTCGCGCTAAAAATGAAAACCTTAACAATATTTTGCGTCTGGGATTATTAAAACCAGCTTATGTGATGCATTTTTCTAATCCTGATAGGACAAGCGGTATTTACGCAGAACTCGGTGTTTCTTTGGCAATCAGTGTGCTCTCACGAAAGGTGAATGGAAGCCTCTTTGAATACAATACAGATCGATTTAGAGCTTATGGACTTGGTGGTGAAATAGCTTGTAAATCAGGTTATCGTTTTGCCAGTAAAAGCAAATATTCATTTTCGCCTTTTATTGCCATGACTTACGCGCCTTATTTATTTTCGCAAAATACCGAGGTTGTTATCAATCAAACACAGGGTTTAGCAACTGAAAAATGGACGCCAATTTTAGTTGCTATTTTTGGTTTATCTTTTCATTTTTCTAAGTAGCTACTCAAGAATGATTTTTTTGAATCAAATTCAGATTAGCCCCTTTTAAACTGCAACCACACTCCTGATTTGTGAATCACCTTGTAACTAAAAATTATTTTTCCTGATTTTCCGGCAGCAAGTTCGCGGGTCCACAAAAGAGCACCGGTTGATTCGCTCAATTCTGCATCTTCACATTGTGTCTCAAGAATTTTGATTCTTTGCGATAAGCTTAAGGGAATTTGATCTAATATCTCTAGTATTACATCAAAGTTCATGTTGTTTTTGTAATTGATTTCGTAGGCGTGTAATTCTATTTCCTCTTGCTCATTTTTCTTGGTTTCAGCTTTGTTTGTCAAACGCATTCGGCTCACAATGATACGCTCGTCTGTTCCAAGGGCAATCGGTAGTTCGTCTTTGGCGTATTTGCTGTTGATTACTGATTTGCCAACGAAGTTATCTCCTAAAAACAAAAATGCCTCACCACCCATGAGGTTCAATTTGTTCCATTCTTTCACTTTTGCTAGCAAATGAACCTCACTGCTTATGGATGGCACGGCGTGATAAACGTAATCGGCTTGTACTTCTTTATTGTCTAAAAAAATATGCTGTGGAGTCAGTTTACTTTGAATCGTATGGCTTTTATTGAGTTCATAGATTACACTTAGAGGAGAATCTGTTACGGCATTCCATGTGGCTGGTCCAGCCAAGTGTTGGTCTAGTTCTTCTGGTCGATAAATATTTTCTGAAACAGACATTGGAGCATCCTGATACAAGTTGCCATTGGCTAGGGTAGTAAATGCATAATTAGGCTGATGGTGCACGAATTCTGATACATGCAAAGGGTTTAATATGGGTCGCTGCGTATTGTAATTGGGTCGATACGAGGATACAGCGAGTTTTATGTTGTTCCACTCTTGACCTGTATTTTGATAAATTTTACCTTTATAGTTGATTTCTACGGCTTTTGTGTCGGTCTTGGCTCGAATGTCATAATTCGGAACCCAACCTGCGTTTTCAACCAAATAGCTAATGGATAATTCAATGTTTTGATCGGCTGTATTCTCCAATTCCAGAATTACATCATAGCCTAATGTTTTTAAGTTCGTTGGTTTACCTTGATTGATTTGTTCGAGAATGGTTTTATTTATTGCATTAAGTGTTTTAAGCTGTTCGTTGAGCAAAGCCAGGGCTTTATCCGTTGCAATGAGTTTCTTGTCGTAGTAGTCAGTCAATTGATCTAAATGAGCAACATTTTTAGTTTTGGTTTTTTTGAGTTTGCGCCCTATTTTTTTGTCATGTTTTTTTACTTTCTTAAGCTTTTCACCGTTCAACATTTTAATTTGCACACTGATTAAATTGATCTTACGATTATTTTTTTTGATTTCCTCTTGCGAGCGCAACTCATCTGCATTGGTGTTTTGTGGTTGGTAAGTTTGCAATTCTGGAGTCATTGACATCAAGCTTACGGATTTCGGTAAATTAATGCTGATGGTATTCGGATTTATGTCTCGAGGCAAATTCTGCAATCGTACATAGTTTTTTCCCTTAGATAGATTGAATTGTGTTATGGCTGTAACCTTAGCGCCTTTTAGGTATACAGTCGCCTTTGTTACGGTAACATCTGTAATAGTTTCTTTGGCTTGTGTTGAAAAGGCCATTCCGAAAATTGCGAGAGATATTGATAATATTTTCATTGTACTGGAGTTTTATGTTTTTGCTTTATTAAGTGCTCCTTGCGCAAATCTTTATCAAAGTTGTGTAAGGAAAATAGGAGAAAATTTGCTTGGGTTCAAGGAAATAAGACTTGACGCAGAACGTAGACAAAGTTGCTGCGCCAAGAACTCCCTCCATCAATTCCGTTTAAACTGTATCCTCAACCCTTTGATGTGTGTGATTTTATATCCGAAGTTGATTTTTCCTGATTTCCCCGCTGCGACTTGACGCGTCCATAAGAGTGCGCCAGAAGTTTCATTGTGCTCAGCATCTTCAAATTGTCCTTCACTGATGATTATTTTTGGCGTCATGCTTATTGGTAATTGGTCAAGAATTTCTAATGTAATGTCAAAATTCAAATTGTTTTTATAAGTGATTTCATAGCTGTGCAAACCTATGTCTTCATCACCTTTTTTCTTGGTTTCTGATTTGTCAGGCAAACGAGTTCTTTTTACTGCAATGCGCTCATCAGTGCCTAAAGCAATTGGCAATTCGTCATTAGCATAGTTGCTGTTGATAATCGATTTTCCAACAAAATTATCACCTAAAAACAAAAATGCTTCGCCACCCATCAAGTTGAGTTCGTTCCAATTTTTGATTTTAGCCAAAAGGTGAACCTCGCAACTGATAGAAGGCACAACGTGATAAACATATTCTGCTTCAGCCTCCTTTTTATCGAGTAGGATATGCTGTGGCTCCATTTTACTTGTAATAGTGTGTTTTCTTTGCAATTCATAAATCACACTCAAAGGTGAGTCGAAAACGGCATTCCAAGTAGCAGGATCAGCCAGATATTCATCCATTTTCTCTTCAAGTTTATCATCTATATTGTTGTCTACTCGTGCCGCAGGAACACTCTGATACGCGTTTAAATAAACATTCGCATTTGTCATTTGAACTTCTTGATATTGTTGAGCAACCCATTCCATTACGTACATCGTGTGTAAAATTGGTCGTTGTGTATTGAGGTTTGGTCGATAAGACGAAACGGAAAGTTTTACGTTTTTCCAATCCTGACCTGTGTTTTGATATATTTTTCCTTTGTAAGAGATTTCTACAGCTTTTTTATTGGTATACGCACGAACGTCATAGGAAGGAATCCAACCCGCATTTTCTACCAAATAGCTGATCGTTATCTCGACTGTTTGGTCCAAATTAGTATCTAATTCCAATACAATGTCATACCCCAAAGCTTGGGGTACGGGTCTTCTTTCTTGAATTTCCACTACCATTTTACTATTTTTCTCAAGTAGTTCTTGCTTTTTCTCTATGAGTAGAAAAAGGGCGTTTTCTATTTCTAAAACTTTTTTGGCGTAAAAAATGGTGAGTTTTTCGAGCTGCTCTACGTTTGTCATTTTTTCGTGAGCCACAATTTGTTTGTTGTTTTCGATAATCGATTTTTCGGACTGTAGAGTTTTGATTTGTATGTTGAGCAATTCAGCTTGTCTGTTGTTTTTCTTGATTTCTTCGAACAAACGAAGTTCTTCCGCATCCGGCAAAAAGATTTTACTGGTTTGTGCTTGTGGCACTATAGACATCATATCTACTGTGCTTGGTAATTGAACACTGATGGTGTGAATATTAATGTCACGCGGCAGATTTTCAATTCGAACGTAATTTTTCCCCTTGTTGAGCTGAACAGGTGTGCTTCCAGTTACTTTGGCGCCTTTTAAATATACTGTGGCTTGAGTAACCGTAATCTCTTTTCTGATTTCGCTGGCTCGTCCTAAATGAGCCAAAATGAGTAGTGCGAAAATGCTTGCAATTGTTTTCATATCAATTTATTTTTCTTCAAAATTATGTGCATCAATCATTGATTCTTCCACAAATGGGTGAATCGTGCATTTGACTTGGTGAGTAGGTGAAATGGAATGGTTTATTTGATTTACTTTTGTTCTGTATCAATAGAATAAGACATGAAATTTGCGCTACATTTTATTTTTTTGCTTTCGATGATTGTCGGGAGTCCTAGTTTATTGTTTGCGCAAGACACAACAAGTCTCAATCGACAGAGCCCTTTATCTGATATGGCAGACGAGCTAGAGCATTTACTCAAGTCAGGAGCAAAGGCCATAACAATTGCCAAGAAGTATGAGCAACTGGCCATGGAGTTCAAAGCGCAGGGACAAACGCAAAAGGCGATCACTTATTTTAACAAAGCCGCGGACTATTTTAAAGAAGCAAAAAAGAATGACGATGCTTCGGGCGTGCTTCGCGAAGTAGCCAAATTGCAGGAAGTTCAACAAAATTCGTTAGCTGCGGCCGCTGCATATCAGTCGGCAGCTGAACTCAATAATTCTCAGATCAACAGAAATGATGCCTATCGAGTAGAAATGCCAGCGAGAGCAGGCGTTGCCTACAACAACGTGGAATTGATTGAAAAATCGGAGGATGCTAGTGTTGAAGAACAAGCTTTAGTTTATTACAACCAAGGCGTGGCTTATGAAGAAATGGCGCAACCCGGAGCGTCTATCGTCAACAAGTTGACTGCTTTGGGAATTGTAGAACTTTCACTAATTGATGCCATGTCACCAGAGCTTGTGCGTTTGCAAACGCGCATTTCGAATGATTTGGTGGAAGAATTTATGAGTCAAAATAGAGTGGAAGAGGCTTTCAGGACCAAACAACTCGCTCAACAATCAGCGATGCGCTCTGGTAATATCGCTTTGGCCGTTCAGAATAGTATTGAACTTGCTGATTTGCATGTGGAATTGAACCAGATGGATGAGGCGCTTTTGGTTTTGAAAGAGGCTTATCGTTTGGCGCTAAGTGGTGGAAGAACTTTAGAGGCAAAATTGGCCCTTGTTGCTTTGGTTGATTTTTTCTCAGTGCTCAAGGATGTTGATTCAAAAATCTTTTTTTACGAGGATTTTATTAGTCAATTGGAAGAATTGATTATTCGCGATAGTTCGATGATTGATCAAAAAATATTTTTTGCTAAAGAAGAACGTATCGAACAATTGGAAAATGAACGTGCGCTGCAGAATCAATTACTCATTCAAACAAGAAATTGGAATTACGGTATCGTGGTATTTTTTGTTGTTTTCCTTATCGCTTCTGCTTTTTTGCTTTGGAGTTTTATGAAAGTTCGAATGCAAAACAAACGCATCGCTTTACAATCATTACGAAGAGAGATGAATCCGCATTTTATTTTCAACAGCTTGAATTCAGTAAATGGTTTCATTGCGCAAAATGATGAAATTAAAGCTAATAAATACCTGACCTCTTATGCCCAATTGATGCGCGCCAACATGGAGGTCTCGTCTAAAGATTTTATCCCTCTCGATAAGGAATTGGATCTGCTCAGAAAATATTTGGAACTAGAACATTTGCGCTTTGGTCAACATTTTGATTTTGAAATTCATGTGAATGAAGACATTCAAACCGAGATTGTTGACATTCCCGGGTTTTTGATTCAGCCACATTTGGAAAATGCCATTTGGCATGGACTGCGCTACAAAAAGGAAAAAGGGTTACTCATTTTATCTTTCAAAAAATCAGGGAAAGCACTTTTAGTAACTATTGAGGATAATGGAATTGGTATAGAAGAAAGTAAAAAATTGAAAACATCCAATCAGAAGTCACACGCAAGTCGAGGTTTTTCTAATATTCAAGAACGCATCGAATTGCTTAACGGCTTGTATGGTTTCAAAATCAAATTGGAAGTACATAGCCCGCTTTCAGAGGACGGAGGAACAAAAATTGAGTATCTTTTGCCTTTACAAGAAAGTTAATGAAATTTATTCTTTCTTCGTGTCTTTTGAGACCTTAATAACCACTATTTGTATGAACAAAATAAAATGCGTCATAGTAGAAGATGAAGACATTGCTCGCGAGGTGTTGATTTCTTACCTCACCAAGTATTGTCCGCAAGTTGAAGTTTTGGCTCATGCTGACAATGCCCGAACCGCAGTTGAAGTAATTCATAAACATCAACCCGATTTGTTGTTTTTAGACGTTGAAATTCCATATGGTAATGCTTTTGACGTTCTTGAGGCCTGCCAAGATTTGACCTTTCAAACCATTTTTGTGACGGCCTATTCTGAATATGCACTTCGCGCTTTGAACGCCAGCGCCTCCTATTATTTGTTAAAGCCACTGAATATTGAAGACCTAATCAAAGCAGTGGCAGTGGCTCAGGAGGAAATTGAAAACAAAGAAAAAATTGACCGCACAGAAATTCTCTTGGAGCAAATCAAGCAACCCGATTCCAAACTACAAAAATTGGTAATCCCAACAATCCATGGTTTTGAAGTGGTTCGACTACAGGATGTAGTGCGGCTTCAAGCCAATGGCAATTTTACCGATATAATTATGGAGAAAAGCAGTAAAAAAATGGCCTGCCGTTTCCTTAAACATTATGAAGATATCTTGGACTTCCCTTTCCTGCGTGTGCATCGTTCCCACATTATCAATTGCGATTTTGTGCGTGCCTACAACAAAGGGGGGTTCATCGAATTGATGAATGGTGATGAGGTGGAATTATCATCGAGCTATAAAGACGCATTTTTGAGTATTTTTAGATGATTGTTAAATAAAACATTGATGAAGTAGCTAAAAGTTATGCTGTTCTTTATTGCTGGTTTGGCGATTTTAATGTCTTGAGATATTCTTGTGAACTGAACGGAAATTCTAAAATTCAGATACTCACAAAATGCCAATGCTTTATTTTGGTTTTTGTCCAAAACATCAATTGCTACATGTTTTAAAAGTGATCGTATCGTCTAATACGCTTCAGGATAACAATATTTTACTTCTGAATAGAGATAAAAACATCGAATTCCTATATAATAAAGTGGGTGATTCGAATGGTTAGAATTTTCACCCAATTTTTTCATTTACTTTTGAGAATAAATTCCATCTAGGCAACCCTTTGTTTTTTGGTGTGTATTTGTGGAAACTTTAAAATAATTTACGATGAAAACTTTACAAACGCAATTTCAATTTTTAAAGAGCAAAACATTGGTTTTGTTTGCCTTCTTGGCTTTGGGCTTTTCGGCACAAGCACAATTTATCTTCACAGGCAACGCCAGCTCACCTAATACCTGCGATGGTTATTTAGAAGGTGCAGGTAATGATTTAAATATTGTGGAAATAGACGCCAATGGTATTTTTCTCTATCCCAATCCGGCAACAGACGAATTACGAATTAACAACGCTGAAAGCGTGAATCATTACCAAATTTTTGATATGTCGGGGGCTCTGGCATTAGAAGGAAACACTTTCCCCATTGCAATTGAACCACTATCACAGGGAGCCTACATGGTTCGACTTGCGCTGAACAACAACCAGGTTTCTAACCATAAAATATTGATCAAATGAAAAAACTAATCTACTTAATACTTGCAGTACTATTTGCTAATAAACTGTCTGCTCAAAACTCAAATGGTTGGATAGAAGAAGGGGCGGAGTGGCACCACAGATACTTTGCAGTAATGAACGGTTATGTGCGTCATTATTTGGATGGAACAGAAACTATCAACGACTCAATTTATCGAATCGTGAAATCCGAATTTCAGGTGGCTTATCCCCAAGCAGATGAAAGCGTAATAATTTCAGATGTTGCTCCGGGTCAAAGTCAATACAAGTTTTTTACCTCGGGAGATTCCGTATTTATCCGAAAAGAAGACGCGCTTCAATTTGTATGGCACCGCAATCCGCAGGTGGGTGATATTTGGGATTTCGGACCTCAAATAACGGAGGGGCTTACCGATCCGGTTCATGCATATGCTATCGTTCAAGCCCTCGAACCAATTGAAATTGGAGGAATTCCAACGCTTGATATTATCGCTGCACCCTGCAAAGACGATCAAGGCACGCTGTTTTTTCCGGGGGAAACTGACAATAATTATCCTTACGCGATGTTCGTAAGTCGAATCAATACGCTTGTTGGTCCTCGCCATGATTTTTCCTACATCGGACAATTTTATACTACTCAGACTATTGCAATCACTTCGTTTTATTACGATAGGATTTTGTGTTATTCATCGGATGAAACCAACCTCCATTTATTCGATTCATCACCCGATTGCAACAATGGAATTTTATCCACAGACCCATACGAGATTAAAGATTTCAATATCTACCCAAATCCAGCTTCTACATCTTTTTCATTGACCAATCCCGAGCAAATCAAATCCATCCAAATTTTTGATGCGCAAGGTCGTTTACAAATGCAAAGTGAGTTGCTTCCTGTTGATGTTCGTTCGATGACACCTGGTGTGTATTGGGTACAAATCGAAACTGTAGATGGGCAGGTGAAGATGGAGAAAATGGTGGTGGAGTAGGGTTTTAAATCAAATACTATATTCGATTCCGCTAAAAATAAATCAGTATTTAGTTCAGTTTATCCCTCAAACAAGCATTCCATTGTTAAATTTTTTGTAACCAGACCAAGCGCATGCTTTCCTTCAATCCCCCAAGTGGTTAGCATAATCGTATTGATTCCCTTTTTGGTGCCAGTTTCCGTTTTATATTGTGTCTCCTTTTTCCTTAGGCTATTGGCGTAGTTTTCATCTATTTGAAACTTGTCATTGTAGAACTTTATTTCGCATAAATTGACCATGTTGTCGTTTCTGTCGATAACATGGTCAATTTGCGCCAGATGATTGCTCCAACTATAGTTATGTGAACTTATTTGGTCGCAGCGCAGGGCTTTTTTGATGTGTTCGATGTGTTGGAAACAAATCGCCTCAAAGGCATAACCGCACCAAATTTCATATTCCTTTTTGGTGTAAAGTTGTGTCCAAGTGTTGCTTTTAAAAGGCGCCATAAACTTCAAATGAAACAAACAGAAGGCATCGGCAATTCGGAAGAGCGTAGTTTTTCTACTGTCTCTGTAGGACTGATATTGCTCAATAAATCCAGATTCAATGAGCTCATTCATAGACTTTGATACCTGTCCGCCGGAACTAAGATCTTGATATTTAATGATTTCATCTCTTGTCATTCCTTTTTTCGGTCCTTTAGACAAGGCCTGAATAATTTGTTCATGATAAGATCCGTCTTCGAAAAGTGATTTAAAAACCTCATCAAATTCATTTTCCAATTGAGCGCCTTCCGTTCCCGCTGCGGTGAAAATAGAATTGGATAAAGCGCTTAAGGCTCCAATGAACAAGCGTATCCTGTTCTTCTGGATACTGTTTCCTTTGTTTTTTTTGGTATTTGGCGTGTTAGTTTATTTCTACTCTGATTCGCTGATTGACGGACAGAAAAACAATCCGGCGAATAGAAAAGGTGAATTAAAGGACAACTTTACGCAAAATGATGAAAAAGCTCTTGATGTAGATGCATTACATCAAAATGCAAATGCTTACACAGAATCCACCAACAATGACAATGACACAGATCTAGGTTCAGCAACCCCTCATCGTCATTTAAGTGGTCAACCTATTAAAGATCATAGTGGAAATGGAAATCTTCAATATCCGAATGTTGATTCACAAAATGACAATATCAAACCAAGTCAAGACATGAACAACTTGGCAGACTTAAATGCCACACCTCAGCAGTTTGTAACATACGATAGCCCACAAAAAGGAGGGCAATTTCCAGCATCAGCCGACACAGTAAACGAGAGCAACACCGCTACCCGGCCTACCGGAGAATCCTTGAATTTAGTACAATTGAAGCCAATAACTGAACAAACTACTCAGCAGCCATACTCATTATCATTGCATGCAGTTGCTACAGATTCCATTGAAAGACTAGAAAATAAAACAGAGCTTGTTTCGTCACATTCAAATGACCAACAAACAAGTTATCCCCCAGTTTCTTCTCCTCTTTCAAAGTTTTTCGTCGGCGGGTTGTTTACTGTGATGCGAGGCAAGAATTTTTCAGCAAATTCTGAACTGCAATTGGCCGAGCAAAGCAGCTTCAATGGTTTTTTAGAAGTCGGATTCAGATTAAACAAATCTTTGGCATTGGTGTCAGGTTTAAATTATCAAACACGTCGCGAAATTTTCCAATTCCAAAACGTGCAGATCGATTCCAATTTTGCCGGGGTAGAAATTCAATATATTTATGAGCCCAACAATCCGATTCCCGTGGATTCGATTTTCATCGACTTTTTCAACTTCGACAGCACAATTACCAACGCTGAACAGCGTGGCTCATGGCGTCAATATGGAATTCCTCTTTTCTTGGATTGGACAATTTATGAGCGCAATAAATTTTCTTTTGGTTTTCAAGCAGGCACAGTTTTAAGTATGGCTTCGTTCAAAAGTTTCGATGCCTCGAACAATCCTTTAGAGCAATGGTCAAAATTTTCAAATCAATGGTTGTTCAGGCCTTATTTTTATTATCACCTTGGTCCGTGGCGCATTGGAGTGCATCTTTCAACCCAATATGATTTGGTGTTGCCTCAATCTTGGGGATTACAAAACCGAAAGCGCTATGCCTACGGATTGGGATTTGGAATTAGATACCAGTTTCCTGCAAGATAAGCCTAAGATTCTTGCTCGTTTTCATAAAAACCTGAGTCTTTTAGGACAATCTTTTTTCCAAAATAAATTGTCAATATATAAGATATACGTACATTTGCACCAATTTTTGAAAAAGGATTCGATAAAATCGTTGTATGAAATTGAATTTTAAGCATTTATACCATTCTTTCTTGTTAATAGCACTCATGTTTCCCTTGACAGTTTCTGCGGGCGAACATGAAGCGCATGATGATCATACGGAAAACCACAAAACAGGCCCGATTGACACCCCTGAATTGATTAACGAGTATATTGAGCATCACTTACAAGACTCCCACGACTTCGTTTTCTTCACTGATGGAGAAACAGGTACGCATTACGGCTTTTCTTTACCGGTGATTTTTATAGATGAAGGTTTACATGTTTTTATGTCCTCCAAGTTTAATCATGGAGAATCTGTTGCAGAAAGTAAAGGAAACTTTTACAAATTACATCATAGTAAAATATATAAAACGGATGCTTTAGGTACAATACTAGAAGATGAGCATGGACATGCCACAAATGCAAAGCCAATAGACCTATCCATTACAAAGAATGTAGTAGGAATCTTACTTGCATCTGTTTTGATGTTGTGGTTCTTTATTGGACTAGCTAAATCTTACAAAAAAGGTCCAGTTCCGACAGGTATGGGTCGCGTATTGGAGCCACTTGTAATTTATGTTCGCGATGAAATTGCTGTTCCAAACATTGGCAAGCACAAAGCAAAGAAATTTCTTCCCTATCTATTAACAATGTTCTTCTTTATTTGGATATTGAATTTATTGGGAATGACACCCCTAGGGTTTAATGTAACGGGTAACATTGCGATAACCGTTGCACTTACGTTATTTACTTTCTTTATCGTTCAGTTTTCAGCGAATTTTGACTATTGGAAGCATATTTTCTGGATGCCAGGTGTTCCTATTCCAATGAAAATTATTTTAGCACCGATTGAGGTTCTTGGAGTTTTCACAAAGCCTTTCTCACTTTTAATTCGTTTGTTTGCTAACATCACCGCAGGTCACACGGTTATGATGTTCTTGATTGCATTGATTATCTTATTAAAAGCATCTTTTGGAACTGTATTTTCGACTTCAATGTCCGTATTGTTGTCTTCTTTCATATTTTTAATTGAATTATTGGTGGCATTCTTACAAGCCTTCATTTTTACAATGCTTTCGTCATTGTTTATTGGAATGGCTGTTCAAGAACATGACCACCACTAGATCGTTTTTTTTGTTTAATTTTTAAAATAATAATTATGTACAATTTAATTGGAGCTGGTTTAATCGTAATCGGAGCTGGTATCGGCTTAGGACAAATTGGTGGTAAAGCGATGGAAGGTATCGCTCGTCAACCAGAAGCATCAGGAAAAATCCAAACAGCGATGATTATCGTTGCTGCACTTTTGGAAGGTCTTGCATTTGCTGCTTTGATCCTTGGAAAATAAACCAAAGTTATTGTCTTGCGAATCCACGATTGGTGTTTTCGCAAGACATTTTTTAAGATTAAGACATTAGACAAACATGGAAAAATTAATAAACGACTTTTCGATTACGCTTTTTGCAATGCAAATTGTGTTGTTTTTGTTGTTGTTGCTTTTGCTGCGCAAGTTTGCATGGAAGCCAATTTTGAAAGCACTTGATGATCGCGAGGAAAACATTTTGAGTTCAATTGAATCAGCCGAGCGCACGCGTGAGGAAATGAAGCAGTTGAAAGCGCACAACGAAGTTATCTTGCGTGAAGCTCGCGCTGAACGTGATGAGATTATTCGTGCCGCCAAAGAAGCTGCCAACCGAGTTTTGGATGAGGCTAAAGCTGAGTCAAAAGAATTGGTTGAAAAAGAGATGGAAAAAGCACGCCAATTGATTAAAAACGAGAAAGCGGTTGCAATGATCGAGTTGAAGCAATATGTTGTGGAGTCATCTCTTGAGATTGCAGAAAAAGTTGTTCGCGGCGATTTGTCATCAGACGACAAACAAAAAGACTTGGCCTCTAAATTTGTTGATGATATCAACTTAAATTGAAGTCATGAAAGGAAATCAAGCAGCTAATCGTTATGCCATCGCGCTTTTTGATCTTGCAAAAGAACAAGGAGCTTTGGATGCTGCCTATCAGGATATGACAGTTTTTCTTAATGCTCTAGCAGATACTCGCGAATTTAGAGTGTTTTTGAAGAATCCTGTTATCTCTGCTGATAAGAAGCAAGAAGTTTTTGACCGAGCTTTTGATATGTTTCATCCCTTGACCGCAAAATTTGTTGCCCTTGTAACAAAGAATCACAGAGAGGATTTGTTGCCAAGAATCGTATCGGATTTTATCGAAATGTATAAAGTGGAAAATGGAATGGCTGAGGTTACAATAACTTCCGCTGTGAAATTAGACAAAAGTGTTATCGACAATATTATATTGAAAGTGAAGCCAGCATTGCCCGGGCATGTTACAGTTAAAGAGGAGTTGAACCCTGAATTAATCGGCGGTTTTATAGTTCGCTTTGGCAACACTAGAATTGACGCAAGTATTTCGCATCAGTTTGATTTATTGAAACAGAATTTAAGTAAAATCAACGTTAAGTAGTCCGATTATTCGGGTCATTAATATTAAATAAACAACTGTAATTATGGCAGATGTAAAACCAGCAGAAGTTTCTGCAATTTTAAGAGAACAGCTTTCGGGATTCCGTTCAGAGGCTGAATTACAAGAAATCGGAACGGTTCTCCAAGTAGGTGACGGTATTGCCCGTATTTATGGGTTAAATGGCGTTCAGTATGGTGAATTGATTGAGTTTGATGGTGGCTTGAGAGCCATTACTTTGAACTTGGAAGAGGACAATGTAGGTGTTGTTATCTTGGGTAGCTCAGCTTCTATTAAAGAAGGTGATACTGCTAAAAGATTGGGTCGCATTGCATCGTTAAACGTGGGTGAAGGAATTATCGGACGTGTTGTGGATACCTTAGGTAACCCAATCGATGGTAAAGGTCCTATCCTAGGTGAGATGTTTGAAATGCCTATCGAAAGAAAAGCGCCAGGTGTAGTTTTCCGTCAACCAGTAAATGAGCCACTTCAAACGGGGGTTAAGGCCATAGATGCCATGATTCCTATTGGAAGAGGTCAACGTGAGCTGATTATCGGTGACCGTCAAACAGGAAAAACTACTGTTGCGATTGACACTATCATTAACCAAAAGGAGTTTTTTGATGCCGGTGAACCAGTTTATTGTATTTATGTTGCGATTGGACAAAAAGGTTCTACTGTTGCAGGGATTGTTAAGAAATTAGAAGACGCAGGTGCTATGCAATACACAACAGTGGTTGCGGCAAATGCTTCTGATCCGGCTCCAATGCAGTTTTACGCTCCTTTGGCTGGTGCTGCTATTGGCGAGTATTTCCGTGATACGGGTCGTCCTGCGTTGATTGTTTTTGATGACTTGTCAAAACAAGCTGTTGCTTACCGCGAGGTATCTCTATTGCTCCGTCGTCCTCCAGGTCGTGAGGCCTATCCAGGTGACGTGTTCTACTTACATTCCCGTTTGCTGGAGCGTGCCGCAAAAGTAATTAACGATGATGCTATTGCTGCTAACATGAACGACTTGCCACCTTCTCTGAAAGGTAAAGTTAAGGGTGGAGGTTCTTTGACTGCTTTGCCAATTATCGAAACTCAAGCGGGTGACGTTTCTGCCTATATTCCAACCAACGTAATTTCAATTACAGATGGTCAGATTTTCTTGGAAACGGACTTGTTTAACTCTGGTGTACGCCCTGCTATTAACGTAGGTATTTCCGTATCTCGTGTTGGTGGAAATGCACAAATAAAGTCAATGAAAAAAGTCGCGGGTACATTGAAATTGGACCAAGCGCAATACCGTGAATTGGAAGCGTTTGCTAAATTTGGTTCCGATTTGGATGCGGCTACTAAAGCTGTGTTGGATAAAGGTGCGCGCAACGTGGAAATCTTGAAGCAACGTGAAGGTGATCCTATGTCTGTTGAAAAGCAAGTGGCTATTATTTATGCTGGTACAAAAGGTTTGTTGAAAAAAGTGCCTGTAAATAGAGTTAAAGAATTCGAAAAGGAATTTTTGAATTACTTAGAAGCTAAGCATAATGATGTGTTAGTAGATTTGAAAGCAGGTAAAATAAATGACGATATTACGGATACTTTAGCGCGTGTTGCGTCAGAATTGTCGGATAAATATTAGTCTATAAAGGTTTAGGCGAATGGCTAACTTAAAAGAAATACGTAGTAGAATCCAATCGATAGGATCAACCATGCAGATCACTTCAGCGATGAAGATGGTTTCTGCTGCGAAATTGAAGCGAGCGCAGGATGCCATTACGCAGCTGCGTCCTTATGCTGTGAAGATGCGCGAAATTTTGGGTAACTTGAGTTCTTCTTTGGATTTAAGCGAAAACCCTTTCTCTCATGTTCGCGCTGAGAAAAATGTGTTGTTGGTAGCAATCACTTCAAACCGTGGTTTGTGTGGAGGATTTAACAACAACATTATCAAACGGGTGCAACTTTTGACGCGCGAAAGTAAATCCAATATTACTATTTTACCGATTGGTAAAAAAGCCAAGGATGCTTTCAAAAACAGTGGTTTGGTTGATACTACGGGCGCCTTGCCCAATGAACTAGAAAATTTGTACGGGAACCTCACTTTTGAAGAGGTATCGAAAATTGGTGATTTATTGATGGATGTTTTTGCGTCAGCGAAATTCGACCGTGTGGTTTTGGTTTACAATCAATTTGTGAATGCGGCTACTCAAATTGTGACTGTGGAACAATTGCTTCCAATCACTAGTTCTGAATCAAACTCTGAATCAAATACAGGCGATTATTTATTCGAACCGTCTAAAGAGGAGATTGTGTTGGATATTATTCCAAAAACTATTCGCATTCAATTGTATAAAGGAATTTTGGACTCTTTTGCTTCCGAACATGGTGCGCGTATGACGGCAATGCACAAAGCAACAGATAATGCTTCTGACATGCAGCGTGCGTTGAAATTGGAATACAACAAAGCCCGCCAAGCAGCAATTACAAACGAAATCTTGGAAATCGTTGGAGGTGCTGAGGCATTGAAATGATAATTTTTTTGAAAATATTTATAAGGAAGTCCGCAACTTTGTTGTGGGCTTTTTTTATTTTAATGGCTTACTGAAAGATACACAGAAATACTATATTATTCTACAACTACGAAAATAACTGATCTCTTTTTAGATATGCTTTGCGCTCTGATGAACACTGATCGGAAAACGCACAGTTAATCGAAAATTCAAGAATTTTAGAAATAGAGTAAAGATCTTGTCCGCGTATCAAATGCAACTGAGAGTAAAACCGTTCGTCTTGATTATTACATAAACCAATATGATTCTTGGAATGAAAAGTTTGTCAGAGTTGAACCCCATATTGCATAGATGAATACCAAATGATAACATGAGTCATTAACTAAAACCACATCTGCCTCAAATGTTTATAAAAGTGTTTGAGAGGTTTTTTAGTTTGAATTTCCATAACCCTTTAAGCAATAAAACGGAAGAGTTCAATTTTAAGGTCTTTTAGGTAAGGCCTTGAGAAAGTCTTTGATTTCTTCCAATACAATTGGAGCAATCGTTTCTTCAAGCAAGCCATATTCTTCTATTCCACATGTATTGCACAGTTGAAATAAGTGATTCAAACCGGGAAGCATTACAGCCTTGCTCAAGGGTGTGCTGTGCACATTTTGCATGCGTAAATAACCTTCTAAATTATTTTTTGGATGCACTTGTAGGTCTTGTTCTCCTATTAAGAACAAAACCGGTTTTTCGTAAAACGGAATGTATTCTTCTGGATTCCAAACCACAAATTGCCTGCCCCAGGCATTATTTAAGAATGGGGGTAAAACCAATAGTAATGGTTCTAGAGGGTTGTCGTCCCGAATGTATTTGGGTGCGTTAGCATGCATACGATAAATTCACGGATGTACTGATTGGTTAGTTCAATGTCGTCTGATTTGCTTAGGATGTCGATAATTCCGCGAAAGAGTGTTGCATTCCAAGAGGCTTGTTTGTCGTTTTTTGTGCTATGAAAGACGATGTCGTATTGTTGTTTTTCAATGATTTCTCGACCATATTGGGCTGGACCAGCGAGTGAAATCAAGAAGTCAATATCTTTCCTTCTTTTTGTTACCATCCAAGCATGCATAGCACCTTCAGAATGTCCGAGGAAGCCGATTCTCATGTTTTTAAACTGAGGTTGTGTCCTCAAATATTCAAAAGCGGATTCTAAATCTTCTGAAAATCCTACCAAACTAGCTTGCGAGTATTCACCTCCAGATTTACCTACGCCACGATCATCAAATCGCAACGAACCAATGCCATTTTTAGCCAAATGGTCGGCGATGACAAGAAACATGCGGTGTCCAAGAATTTCTTCGTCTCGGTTTTGAGGACCACTTCCTGTAGCAAAAACGACAATAGGAAAGTCCTTTGTGGTGTCTTGAGGTAAAGTAAGTGTACCCGTCAAAGTAAACTCCTCTGTGATGTGTTTAATACTTACTTCACGTGTTTTGTAAGCAAACGGAGGCAGAGGTGTTTGGACGCGCCCCTTCTCTAAAAACTCTTGTCGGACTTTTGATAAATCCAAAGGAGCTTTGTATCCGTGCTGTTCAAATTGCCCTTTGATTTGTTCGAATTTTGAATCAGGCGCTCCCTTATAAGTTGCGTTTAGCGATGGAATCGTAAATGAGACTATTTTTGAGCTGATTTTTACATCAGAAACAAGATAAGGAAGCGTTGTGCTATCTGTGGAATTCAATAATTCGACAATATATTTTCTTTTCAGAACTTTACCATTCTTAATGTTGTATGCCGGAGAAATCAAGAACAATAGTTCATGTTGGGTTCCCAAAAGCTCCAGCTGACCATACCAATACGAAAGCGGTGAATTTGGCTCATTTTGAGACAAAGAGTTAGCTGAAATCCAAAGGGATAAGGCAAGTAGAAAAAAGTTTTTCATGATGAAATTTTAGAAATGACCAATTACAAAATTAGTCATTTGCATCCAATTCAGATGAGGTTTTGGTTTTATCTTGTTCATGCAAAATCTCTGCATTACTAATAGACTCTTCGTTTTCAACGAGTGATTCTGATTTTTTCTTGCTAGGGAAAAAAGCTTTTTGACGAATTATAATAATGAAAATTCCTGAAAAAATAGAGGCATCGGCGATGTTCCAAATGGCGCTAAAAACATCCTTACCAGCCAAATATGGAACCCAAGCAGGATATTGCACATTGAACTGAAACATATCTACTACGTTGCCCATCAAGAAACCTGTTTTCCGCAGAGCAGGTGCCCCTTCAACAAAGATGTATTTATCGCTTTTAGAGAGCCAATTGTAGGGTAAATTCGGGTCGAACTTAAAGAGGTAATCGTAAAATGCGCTGTCCAATAAGTTTCCTGTCGCTCCAGCAAGCACCATGCTGATGGCGAAAATATATTCAAATCGTTTTTCTTGGCTGCGAATAACTTGAATAAGATAATACACACCAAATCCTACAGCAACTAAACGGAAAATACTTAAAAACAGTTTAGCATAAACACCACTTCCAAAAGTCGCGCCGAATGCCATTCCTTGATTTTCAACATACAAGAAGCGAAACCAATTACCAAGTAAGGGCCGGGCTTCACCGGGATAGAAATCTGTTTTCACCCAAAACTTAAGAAGTTGGTCGGCGCTTAAAATCAAGAGGATGACCAAAATAGCCCCCCATGCTCTTTTACTTGTAGTCATGCCAAAACTTTATCCTTGGGCGTTTTTTGCTTCTATACTCAATGTAGCGTGTGGCACCAATCTCAATCTTTCTTTGCGAATGAGTTTACCCGTTTCTCTACAGATACCGTATGTTTTGTTTTCAATGCGGATTAATGCATTTTTCAGATTGACGATAAATTTCTCTTGACGCATAGCCAAGTTTGACATTTCTTCGCGAGACAATGTTTCAGACCCATCTTCAATCATATTGAACGCACGTCCGGTGTCATCTGTGCCGTGATCATCTTTCAAAGAAAGTGAACTTTTCAAAAGCTCCAAATCTATCTTGGCGGTTTCTAATTTAACTAAAATTAATGCTTTGAACTCTTGAAGTTCTTCGTCTGAATATCTTGTTTTTACTGTATCACCCATGGTTATAATCTTTATTGTTAAAAATTCAATTTGGCGGATTGCGCTCAAATCAGATAATTGGGCGAAGATAAACAAAATTTAAACGCAATAGTATGCCGAAAAACGCTAATAATTATTCATTGTTTTCACAATAAAAGTCTTCGGATAAATTGACAAAATAAAGCCGCTTTTTTGCTCTTGTACATGCCGTATATAGCCAGCGGTGAAAATCATGATTCTCAGGACCTTCTGGAAGAAATCCGACATCTACAAAAACGGCATCCCACTGCCCACCTTGCGCTTTGTGGCAGGTCACAGCATAAGCGTGTTTTACTTGAATCGCATTAAAATATGGATTGGCTAGAATTAAATCGTAGCGTTTGCGCTTGTTTTTTTCATCCAAATAGTCTTTTTCAATTTCAAAAAACAACTCTTTTATACGTTCACGAGGCAGGTGTGGACCTTCAACATTCATGGATTCCATATTCAGATAGAGACGGATTTCTTCGTGATTAGGATAATCTACAAGTTGTACCGTTACATCAGCAAACCGAAAACTATATAGATCTTCATAACGGTGAATACGCTTGAGCTGAAACAATTCGCCATTTGCTAAGAATCCTGCCTCACTATGCTCATCTAGCCAATGGTAGTTGTTTCGCGTCACCATCATCATATCGCTTTGGTTGATTTCTTCTTCCATCCACAAAATGCGACCTCTGATTTGTTGGTTGTATATGTTCGTGCGCTTATTTGTTCGGCACACCACCAAAGTTTCGTCATGACCAAATTCATTGTAGCACGATTCAAGGGCTTCGTGCAGTTCTGTACCTGTTAATGGAATAATATCGTCAAATGATGCGTTGATTTTTGGGTGATCATGCTCTTGAAGCTTGCGAATTTCTGTGGCGTTGTGCAAAATTCCGCTGTCGTGCTTTTGTCTTACTACTTCGTTCAATTGATGTTCTTGCATTTTCACCGTTGGGTAGTGATTTTCTAAATACTCTAAGGACAGTGCAGGACTAAAATCTGCGCCAACGGGAGGCAACTGACCTGAGTCGCCGACCAAAATGAGGTGACAATTTTTCCCTGAAAAAACATACTGAAACAAATCTTCAAGCAAATTTCGTTGGGATATGTCACCTTTGTTGGTTACGGTGTAATCACCAATCATGGAAGCTTCATCTACAATAAAAATGGTTTCCGTGTGTAAATTAGGCATCAAGGCAAGTCGCGAAGTGCCATCTTTTTCAGTTTGTTGCCGATAAATTTTTTTGTGAATTGTAGATGCACTTTTACCTGCCGCTTGAGCGAAAACTTTTGCGGCTCGACCTGTTGGCGCTATTAAAACCGTTTTTATTTTGATTTGCGGTAAACTTTTTACCAAAGAGCCAATCAAACTAGTTTTGCCTGTTCCAGCATAACCTTTGAGGATAAAACATTTGTAGAGCGCTTCGTTGTCAAAATAGATATCCCATTTTTGAACACAAATCTTCTGATCGTCGGTTAACAGATTCTGAAAATCCGCCTCAATTAAGGCCGATATACGCGTTCTTGTGCTCATTCCTGCGAAAGTATCTGTTTTGATTGATTTGTCCATGAATTAGTTCCTTTCAATTGCAATCACCCTCAAGAAATTTTTGAACATGCGATAATCATTATCTTCGCAACCTGACAAGTGTCAAAATTACTTAGATTATTGAATATAATTTCTCAACCGAAATAAAAGTCGACCAAAGTGCAGCTTCTTCAAAGACATTTATACGCAATCATATATTCGGCAGTCTTTGTGCTTTTGCTCATCGGGGTGATTGCCTATTCGGGTTGGACCTATATATTCTCTTTGACTCTATATTTCTATGTGCCATTTTTGCTATTTTATTTCACCTTAGATAGATTTTCATTCTCACTTCCTGATTTTAAAATTTCTACCAGATATACGGTTCCGTTTTTGGCTTCAACAGCACTAGCGATTGCTTTGTCTCATTTTTTGATTTTGAATGAAATCCCAGCGCTTAGTGCAATTATGATGTCGCTGCAATCAGAAATCAACGAAGTTCGAAGTTCCATAGACGTCAAAACTTCTGGTGTATTTCAATATTTAATCAGTTGGAACATCAAGGCAATTGTGCCCTTCTTATTGTTTTATTTCGCTTTTAAAAAGCAGTGGAAGTTGTTTGCTTTTTTTGCAATCTTTGGAAGTTTTCTCGCAGTGGCAATGATGCAAAAATCATTCATTATTTGGATTTGGTCGCCTACGATCATTTTGTTGTTATCAAGAAAAAAATGGTTGTGGATTTTATCTTTGGGTGTCTTTGTTTTGTGTGTTTTATTTTTCCAAGTTTGGATTAGTAATGCACGTTTGAGAGGGGGGATTAACGATGTGTCTTCGGTTACCAATTCTCAGTCGGGAACAAGTAGTGAGATTTCTGGGAGCTTGGTGCGCCGTGTGCTATTGGTTCCGGGTCAAATGGTTTCTGAATGGTATAGAATTATTCCAGATGAAAAGCCGTTTTTGTACGGTCGAGACTTTAGTTTGTATTGCAAAATCACGGGAAAGAAACAAGCGGATTATGCCACGGAGTTGTATCCATTGGTGTATCCGAATTATGCAGAGCGTGGACTTACAGGAAGCGTAAATGTCGCTCATTTTATGCGAACCTATTCTAATTTTGGACCTTGGGGCTTCCCATTGGCGGCGCTTTTGTTGAGTTTGTTGATTTTCTTTATGAATAATTTGTTAGACGAAAAAACAAGAAGTATCGGCTATTGCTTCAATATTTTCCCGCTGTTATTGTTAAATTCAGGGGCAATTATGACTATGTTTTTGAGTGCTGGCTGGGGATTAATCTTTGTTTTGTTATGGATTCACAAAAAGGATTTTGTTAATGATTAAAGTTTGCCATATCACTAGTGCGCATCCCGATGGAGACGTTCGTATTTTTCATAAAGAATGCGTGACTCTAGCAAAGGCAGGTTTCGAGACCTATTGCGTTGTTCCAAATGCTGATACTCGGATGGAAAAAGGCGTACAAATTGTTGGGTTTCCTATGAAGCAAGGTTCTAGATTTAAGCGTTTTTGGTTCACTGTAAGTCAAGTTTATCAAGAGGCGCTGAAATTGGATTGTGATGTGTATCATTTGCACGATCCAGAGTTGTTGCTGATTGCTCGTAAACTTAAGCGAAAAACAGGCGCAAAAATAATTTTCGATTCGCATGAGGACGTTCCAAAACAAATCAAAGACAAACATTGGATTCCAAAATTTTTACGAAACACCATTTCAAATATCTACGCTACGTATGAAAAATCGGTATGCCGAAATTTGGACGCAGTTGTTTCTGTAACGCCAATTATTTGCTCACGTTTTTCTCAATTTCACAATCGCGTGGTGCTCGTAGCTAATTTTCCTGATGTCTTAGAATTTGATTTCGAGCGTAAAAATGTGCTGGCTAATAGGAAGGCTTGCTACGTTGGAGGTTTGTTTGAGTCGAGAGGTATTAGAGAACTTGTTCAAGCCTTAGAATTTCTTGAGGTTGAGTTGCATTTGGCGGGCTGGTTCAATTCAATGCAATTTGAACAAGAAATACAAGCACTCCCTGGGTGGAAAAAGGTGGTGTTTTACGGTAAAATAGACCGAGGTGCAATAAAAAATTTACTATCGTCTGCAAGTGTTGGAATTGTAACCTTGTTGCCAACAGCAAGCTACAAAGAAGCGTATCCCATCAAAATGTTTGAATACATGGCTGCTGGAATTGCTGTTTTGGCCAGTGATTTTCCGCTTTGGCGAGATTTGGTTGAAAGACACAATTGCACGCAATTTGTGGATCCAGCCAATCCAAGAGAGATTGCAGAAAGGTTGGACATGATGTTTGAAAGCTCTCAATTGGCTGAATGGGGAAACAACGGCAGACAAGCCATTCTTCAAGAAATCAATTGGGAGAATGAGTCGAAAAAACTCATAGCACTTTACGCAGAGCTAACAAGAGCATCAGCGGTTTAGCTTAAATCTTTTGCTTTTTTAATATAGCGAATGGCCAGAGAAATTGTAAGGACATAAAAGATGATTTGGCTAATTGAAAATCCTAACAGCGAGCCAGTTAAACCTTCGTCAAACGCTCGACCAACAAAAAAGCCAAGGGGTGTCAGAACCAAATGCAGTATATCAAATAACACCATTTGCTTTTGTCGCCCTAGTCGAATATAGATAAACGACAGTGAGCTCGATACAAACCAAACCGAGAGCCAAAGCACCATGATTCTTGCTATGCCTAATAATTCGCTCCACGCATCACCTAAAAGAGAAACAACAATGCTTTCAGGGATTAAGTAAACAAAAGCTATAGGCAAAAGTGCCACTGCTGTCAAGTTTTTTGCAAATCGCTTATAAACTTGAAGCATTTGTTGTTTATTGGTAATATCAGCAAGCTTGGAATAGAAAACCTGAGAAAAAGAGAGCGAAATCACCCCGAAACCTGTGCCTAAATACAGCATGGAAACACCTATGTTGCCTACAATTTCTTCGCCATAATAATATTGAAACAAATTGAGGTAGGTGAGGTTGTGTAAACTCCCAATAAATACGCTAGGTGTGGTGAAATAAATAAATTTTTTATTCTCTACAATTAGCCGCTTAGTGTCTTTTGAATTGATTAGTTGTAGCGCGCGTCTCTCGTGTTTGATGAAACGGAAAATGTAATAGAACGAGGCCATAGTGAAACCTAAAATCCGACCAATAAGCAAACCGGCAAAGCTGAATTTGAGTACTCCAAACAAGAGTTTGGCGCTTTCTGCAGAGGAGGTTTGTACTACTTTAGCATAGGCAATTGCCGAGAATTTTTTCTTTCTGTTGAACCAATAGTTTGCGGTGTCGGTAAACGCAGAGATGATGATGTAGATGGGGAGCAACATAAAATAATAGGACAATTCCTGAATGTCATAATAGGCGCCAAGCATGGGATGCATGAAAAACATGAGTACAGCAGCAATCGAAGCGGCGACTAGGGCTATTTTCAAAGCACCAGCAGCGAGATTGATGGCATCACGGGTTCGACTTTGTAGTACAATTCCGTATTCTAATTTTAAAGTAGAAACTTTAGAGAAAAGCTCAAAAAATGAAATGAAAAGCACCAGTAGGCCAAAATCGGCGGGCGTGAAGTAGTATTTTTGGAGAATAGGCAAGGCCAAGAATGGAATTATTTGAGCTGCTAATGAACCTGTAAAGAGTACAATTACATTTTTCGCAAAAGCAGAATTTTTAATTTCTTGAAGCATTACAACCGGTTGATGTGCAAATCTATGTAAAAGCGCTTGAATGCAACCGCATTTCTATAAATTTGAGTACTGTTTTTGGCTGAAATTAGGCACCTTTGTAAAATAAAATTTTTTAATGATAAAAGTTGTGCTTTTCGATGGTCATTGCAATCTATGCAACAAAAGCATACAGTTTATCTTAGAACACGAGCGCAAATCGGAGCTGTATTTTGCGTCACTTCAATCAGAATTTGGTCAAACTTTGCTCAAGGCGCACGGTTATCAAGAAGATTTTGTGGGTTCTGTTTTGTTTTTTGATGGTGAAATTATGTTCGAGCAATCGCGGGCTGCTTTAAAAATTGCGAAATATCTCAATTTTCCTTGGTCCTTGACTCGATTTTTTTGGATTATCCCCAATTTTTTGCGCGATGTTCTTTACCGTTACATCGTTAAAAACAGACTGCGTTGGTTTGGCAGAACAGAATCTTGTTGGGTGATGACTCAAGAATGGAAAGAGCGGTTTTTGGGTTAGATTCTACCTCACCACAACTACTTTTCCTCCAAAAACTTCCTGATTGCCAACTTCGTCGCGCACCAAAATCCGATACAAATACAAACCCGATTCCATTAGCGCTTTGTCCCACAAATCTATTGTTACACTTTCGGGAAATCCATTTTTTTGATAAACAACCTTTCCCTCGAAAGTATAGAGTTCGTATTGATATTGCTGTACATTTTTTATTCGTATTTGATACAAAGTACCCAAATCGCCGTGTACCAAAGTTGGCGCGAAAATTTCAAAAGCACCGCCCAGTTCATCTAAAGATGCACACGTAGATACCCGGACCCGAACGGGCAACACTTTGGAGCAGCTATCACTTGCCCAAATGCGCACGGTGTAGTTGGTGGTGCTATCTCCGAGGAAAACTGGATTAGGGCAGTTGTAGCAGGAGAGGTTGGTTTGTGGCAGCCAGTCGTAGGTGATGCCGCCAGAGGCGCCAAGTTGCACGGGTGCGTTGGGGCAAGTGGTGGTGTCGGAAGTGAGTAGGTTGGTGGAGAAGGGGGAACAGGGGGAGGTGTAGGTGAGGAAATAAGCTAAAAAAAGATTAAGTTGACCAGGTAAAACGTTTGGATAACTTATTTGGGTCAAGTTAAAATTCAAACCAGTTGCGTTATTTAAAAGGTAAGGCGAAACATCACATAGAGCATCGGTTTCATTCATAGTGTTATTCGGCACATCGTCGTCTAATCCAAACAGCGTATTATTCTGATAATAAAAATGCCCCTTAACACCTCCACCAAACGAAATTGGATTAACATTGTCAACCCCATAAATTAAGCCCAAATAGTTATCATTGAATTCAACATTCGTTCTTTCATTTTGAAGATAACTATGTCGGTCACTGTAAATAGAAAAACCTACAGGAAAGTTCACATCAATCGGGTTTAAATTTTGAATGTTGTTAACACTCAAGCCATTCCCAAATTGATTATTAATAATGATACAAGTATTTACAAGCGGAAGAATCGGATTTAAATATTCGATGTATATGTAGGGAGCAAAAATGCCGCGAAATGGCATTTCTGGATGATCAACTGTTTCGATGGTGTACTGATTTGTAAGATTCGAAGAAACGAAATCTGTTATGTCAATAGCATGTATATTTATTGGTATATAAAACTGATTATTAATGTCAAAACTATTAACAATGTTTGAATTATCAAAAGTGAATGAGTTGTTATTGATATTTACAATGCCTGAGGTATTAAGACCTGGTGAAAATGCAAATAAAAACGCCTTTATAATAGAACTATTGTCTTCAATAAACACATCAACAATTCCTTGACCGAACCCCACACCTGCTGAAAAGCCACCTCCTGTAACACCACCATTGAAGGTGTTTTGATGGAATACCACCTGCCCTGAACACCAGAATGATGCCCAGAATATTATGGGCACCACAACACCTCCCTTAAACATTTTTTCTTTTTAAAGCGTTAATTTCATTTTTCATCTCCAACAGGAATTGATCCAAACTGCCGTTGATATTGAGCGTCTCATTATTTCCAGTAATCGAACAATTTGTATTGTGAGATTGGTTGAAAATGGTTTTAGCATCAAAGTTTAGAATTTTAGAAATATCCGTTTCTAAGATTTCCGCAATTTTTGAAAGCTTAGAAAGAGATACATCTGTTCTGTTACTTTCTATTTTTGCATAGCCCGAAATACTCATATCCAATTGAGTAACGACGTGTACTTGCGTAAAGTTTTTCAACTCACGCAGCTGCTTAATGTTGTTTCCTATCTTCATAGTGAGTAATTTTTCGCCAAAGCAATAAATGTTTCCTTAAAAGACGAACAATAATCGAAAAAGGTTTGGAAATTGAGAAGAATTTTTGCGCAAATTAATTCGAAGATTTCTTTAAGGGTTTCGTTTTAAATGAAACAACCAGTAAGCAAGCTGTTTAATTATTCACCAACAAACCAATTTAAAAATGCAAAATTACACTAAAAATTTGTTGACACTTGCGATAAGCATGATTTCAACGACTTTGAGTTATGCTCAAAGTCCTTTGTGGCTATTAGGAAATGAGGTGGAAATTTTTATTTAGAAAGCCCTTCATCAAGTTTGGCGAGGAGATTTTTTACGAAACAAACTTATACCCAACCCCTTTCACGGTCTTGATACAATCTTCTCCGATTTTTTCGCGAATTTTTCTGATGTGTACGTCGATGGTTCTGTCACCAACAACAGTTTCATTGCCCCAAACTGTATCCATGATTTGTTCGCGGGTAAACACATATCCCGGTCTTGAGATTAACAGGCTTAACAGATCAAATTCTTTTCTTGGCAGCTCTATAGCATTACCGTTTTGAATGATTTGATGACTGCCTCTATCTAAAATAAAGCGCCCTGTGTCGGTTTCCATTTCTTCGTTGAGTGCGTTGGTGCGTCTCCTTAAAATGGACTCAATTTTGGTGATAAGTAATCGTGGGCGTATAGGTTTGACAATATAATCATCGGCACCAGCTTCCAAGGCCGCAACTTGTGAATAATCTTCAGCGCGTGCAGTTAAAAAAACAATGAGTGGTTGATAGTGCCCTTTGTTTTGCCTGATTTCAGTACATACTTCTATGCCGTCCATACCAGGCATCATGAGGTCTAAAAGTATAAGATCGGGTTTGTGTTTTTGAGCCAAAACAAGGGCTTCAGCACCATTGTTCGCGGTCAAGGGTTGGTATCCCGCAGAAGAAATGTTGTAACTCAGAAACCCTAAGATATCCTCATCATCATCAACTACTAGAATTTGGTATTTAGACATATCGCCAAGGTCTTATTTTGTTTAGCGAAACTAACACTACAACGTTGTTTCTAGTTTATGGCACTGTTATGTGTTTGTTAATATAGCAATACACCTTGATTTGCTTGTTAACAAATTGATTTTTAGCGGTTTATTCATAAAATAGAGAAATTAAAGTGGTAACCTTTTGTTAATGCACGTTCATGTAAGTTTAATGATTAGGCAAACCACAAATAAGTTAGTTGACCTTACTTTGCATCAACAAAAAACGAACTTATGAAAAAAATGAACATTAATGTTTTTGCTCTTACGGCTATTTTAGGAGCAACTACTTTGGTAGCCACATCATGCAAACGCGAAGGTTGTACGGATGAAACTGCAATGAATTATGATGATAAAGCGAAAAAAGACGATGGTTCTTGTGTTTATAATCAGCAAGACGATGTGGTAAACAAAACTGGTGCTTTAACCGCAAATGAAACATGGACTGCCGACAATATTTACTTACTAAACGGTAAAGTATATGTTCCAGACGGAATTACATTAACCATTGAGCCTGGAACAATAATTAAAGGTGCTGAAGGTCAGGAGTCTTTGGCTTCTGCTTTGGTTGTTCAACGTGGTGGTAAACTAATGGCAGAAGGTACTGCAGCTAATCCAATTATTTTCACTTCCATTCTTGATAATATTCAAGTTGGACAAAAAGTTGGAACAAACCTAACGAGAACAGACAACGAAAAGTGGGGTGGTTTGGCCATTTTAGGTCGTGCTCCAATTTCTGCTCAATCAGGTGATACAGAAACTAATCTTGAAGGAATCCCAGCTGGAACAGGTCAAGGCTTGTTTGGCGGAAACATTCCAAATGACAATTCAGGTAAACTAAATTATATTTCTATCCGTCACGGGGGTATTTCTATCGGTGAAGGTAATGAATTGAATGGTTTGACTTTGGGTGGTGTTGGTTCTGCTACTGAAATCTCTAACATCGAAATTTATGCTACGCTTGATGATGGTATTGAGTGTTTCGGTGGCACAGTAAATATCACAAATGCACTTGTTTATTACCAAGGTGATGATGGAATTGATTTGGACATGAACTATTCAGGAACAATCGAAAACTTTATGGTTATCAATGGTAATGGAATTGGTACAGACGAAGGTTTGGAAATCGACGGACCAGAAGGCACAACCTACACAACAGGAAAATTTACACTAAGAAATGGCTTGGTAAAATCAGAGGGCACCGACGGTTCACCTGCAGATTTCAAAGACAAAGCGCAAGGGACTATTGAAAATGTAACTTTCGATTATTCTTCTATGGGAGGTAAAGCAATCAAGATCAGAACGAAGTACAATGATGGTTGTTTACGTCAGGCAGATGCGCTTTCTAGATTATTAAGTGGTGACTTAGAGTTTGTAAACAACTTGATTACTGATGTAGTATCTGTATATTCAAGTGTAGCTGGTGTTTGTCCTACTGAAGTAGCCCAAGACCAATCAGATGCAGAAGCTGCTATTGATGGTTCTGGTACAGGGCATACGGTAACAGTTGCTCTTTTTTCATGGACTTGTGCTGGATTGAGAGGTCAGTTGTAAGAATTTATTAATATCAAATTTGTCAGCCCCGAATGTCATTTTCTGACTTTCGGGGTTTGACGCAAAATAAAAATAGAGTAGCTGTTATGAAGTCATTAATTCTTGTTTTATTCACATTATTTGCTTTTCACTTGGTGTCAATTCAAAGTGCAAATGCTCAAGAATCAGGATTTATCAGAGGTAATATTCTAGATGGAGATGAGGGAGTTCCGTTGTATGGAGCCACGGTTCGAATAAAAGAACTTCCCGGAGTTGGAACGATAACCGATTTCGACGGAAATTATTCTATTGCCCTTGCTCCTAGCACATACACCCTAGAGGTGTCATTCGTAAGCTTTCAGCCTCAAACTTTCATAGGTGTTGAGGTAAAAGCCAAACAGACAACCATTATCGATGTGGTTTTGCTACCTAAAACAACATCCGTAGTTGAAATTGTTTACGAAGCAAGAATACAGGATTCTGATGTTTCTGTGCTTCTAGAACGTAAAAATTCTTCAGTAGTTTCAGATGGCTTATCTGCTCAATCCTTCCGAAGTATTGGAGATTCTGACCTGTCTGGGGCCATAAAACGTGTTACAGGTGTTACTATCCAAGGCGGAAAAAATGTATTTGTTCGCGGTTTGGGAGATAGATATTCCATCACTACGCTAAACGGTATGATGATCCCTGGTCTAGATCCTGACGGCAACTCTGTACAAATGGATATATTCCCTACAGCTGTTTTAGAAAATGTTACAGTATTTAAAACGTTCTCACCGAATTTGTATGGCGATTTTACGGGCGGTATGGTTGATGTTAATACCAAAAAGTTCCCCGATAGTAAAGTGACTCAAATTGGTTTCGGATTGGGTTTTACACCTGGCATGACATTCAACAGTGATTTTATTTTATACAAAGGAGGTCGTTTTGATTGGGCTGGTTTTGATGACGGATCACGCAGATTGAACTTCAACCCTCGCGCTAAAATTCCGGATGAAGTGCTAGGAGACCCATATCTTGAAAACGTAACCCGTTCGTTTAATAAACAATTAGGTGCAATTTCAAGAACGGCGCTTCCCAACGGCTCGTTTTCTATTTATCATGGTAACCAAATTGAATTGAAAAACAAACTTAAATTTGGATACAATGCCGTTTTGAATTATTCTAATGAACACGTGTTTTACACAGATTTTCAATCTAATGATTATCTGAAAGACACCGATAGAAGCAACAATGATATGCTTCCTAACATATTGCGATCAGGAAATGTAGGAAAAAACAATACCATGTTCAGCACGCTTTTGTCTGGTTCTATTAAATCGCAAAGAAGCACAATCACTGCCACAATTTTTGCGGTTCAAAATGGAGAAAATACAGCTGCACAACGCGTGAACCAAGATTTGAATCAGAACCAAGCTACTCTGATTGAAGATGTGTTAACTTTTACGGCAAGAACGCTATCATCAATTCTTTTGGGAGGTACACACACTTTTAAAGGTTTTGAAATGGAGTGGAGCAACGCATTTTCATATTCACGAGTTTACGATCCAGACTTTAGAGAAACTCGAATTTCTGTTACTGACGGTGATACAACTTTGAGTACGGGAAATGGCTCGGGGATCGATAGATTTTGGAGAGATTTGAATGAATTCAATGAAAACTTAAAAGTGGATTTCACCATTCCAATTGGTAAAGAGAAGAAAGCTCAATTCAGAACAGGTGCTTTTGCTGCACTGAAATTCAGAGATTTTGAAGTTTATTCTTTCAAACACAGAAGAACAGATTTGAATAATATCGAGCTCGATCCAAATTGGTTCTTACAAGATGACCAAATTTGGTCGGCAGACCCCAATGACCCTAATTATGGTTACGGTACTTACACAATAGGGAATTTTCAGCCAGCCAACAATTATTCGGCCCGCCAAAATGTGTTTAGTGCTTATGCCATGGCTCAACACACGGTTTTCGAAAAATTAAAATTGGTTTATGGTGTTCGTGTAGAAAAGGTGGATATGTTTTACACGGGACAAACAAATGGCGGTGAAGTCGTTTACAGAGATCAAAATACTATGGATGAGTTGAACATTCTTCCTTCAGTAAATATGGTTTATGCATTGAACGAAAAAACCAACTTTCGTGCTGGTTTCAACTCGACAGTTGCACGTCCTAGTTTCAGAGAAAAATCAATTGCTCAAATTTATGATCCAATTACGAAACGTACGTTCAATGGAAATATCGACTTGAATCAAACCAATATCCTGAACTATGATATTCGTTATGAATTTTTTATCTCCCCAAGAGAAATTTTCTCTGTTTCTGCTTTCTATAAACAATTTGATGGTCACATTGAAAACGTAGCATTTCCTCAGCAGCCTGACAATATTAAACCTCGAAATTCTGGAGATACAGATTTATTAGGTGTTGAGATTGAGTTCAAAAAAGCACTTGCCACTAAAGAACAAAACAAAATTCTTAGTCGCTTCTTCTTCAATATGAATGCATCTTTTGTACGCTCTCGCGTTAATTTGAATGATGTTCTGGTTGACGGTCAACAAACAGAGTTCGAATTGAGAGAAATTAATAAAAGAGATGGTGAAATAATTAGTCAATTTCGCCCAATGACAGGTCAAAGTCCTTATTCAATCAATGCAGGTATTACATATGAAATTCCTGAAAGTCAAACGAATATTTCTTTGGCGTATAACGTACAGGGTGATCAACTGACCATTATCGGTTCAGGGCGAGTTTCGGATGTTTATACTATTCCTTTCCACAGCTTGAATTTCAATGCTTATCGAAATTTTGGCAAAAATGATCGTTCTAGATTAACACTGACCGTTTCTAATATTTTAAATGATGATATTTCTATGGTTTATCGTTCGTACGGTGCAGCCGATGAATTCTTTACCACATACCGACCAGGTGTTGGTATAAACATGAAATATGTTTATTCTTTCTAAGATTCAATAATTTCAATTTTTGTAGAAACGACGAGACTTATGTTTCGTCGTTTTTTTGTTCGCTCCGTAAATTATTGTGTGTTCATCAACAAATTTTTGCTGCCAACTTCTTGAAAATTGATGGTCTGCCAGCCTAGTTTTCCAGGTTGTTGAAGCAAAAAACTTGTCATTGAATCCTAACTCAATACATCAAACAAGAAATTGAAAGGCGTTGGATTTTTTCCAACGCCTTTTTGTGAACATTCGTTACCTTCGTAGAGTGAATCTACTTAAAATCTATATCCTGTTTTTGCTCTTGGGCATGTTTAGTATTTCCACTGCGCAGCAGTGGACGCATGTTGGACCTATATCCACAAATTTGGAGCCTGTGAATGGTAAGCCTAATTTGTTCGAAACTGGACAAACGAATTTGATAGAATTCAATCCTGATAACACGAATCATCTGTTTTGTGGTGGACGCTTTGCGGGTCTATGGGAAAGTACTAATGGTGGGCAAAATTGGACAAGAATCAGCACGCAACATTTAGGGTCGAACGGCATTGGCAAAATTCTTTTCCTGAATACAGATGAAATCTTTGTCTCTAATTTACACGTGATTGTGGGTGGGGTGAAAAAGCAGTATTCGATGTCGTCTGGTATTTTTAATTTTTCCAAGAAAACATGGACTGTTGTAAAACCCTTCACTGAAAAACAACACATGATTCATGATGCATTTGCGCTTACAATTGAAAAGCGACAGCACATCATTATAGCTTCATCCGTTGGCGTTTTTGGAACTTCAGATCGTGGCAAAACATGGGCCCTCATTTCTGATTCTCCGACGCAATCCATTCGAGCCCTTTATAACGAAAAAAATGTACCTGTCAAGTTGCTTTTTGCTGGAACCAATGCTTTGTCAGGAAATCCAGAGCTACATGTCTGTGATGTGAAAAATTGGAGCAACTCGGAAATAAACCAGATACAATCTTTGACATTACCCCTGTATGATAATTCTAGAATTCGCTCGAATAACCAAACTTTGCTTAATGCGAAAAATGCAGATTGTCTGATTGAGTTGGGGGAAATACGCTCCCTTTCTGATTTTGACCTATTCCTACTCTCGGACCAAGATTTGAAATACAGCAGAAAATCAGGGCCTGATATCAAAATTGGTAATTCTAGTCACCTAATGCTTTACAAAGTAACGTTCAAAAACAATGAATTTAGTGAACCTCTTGTAATTGACCACGATACACATTTGGGTCAGTCTATTCTGTCTGGAGCTCGCACTGGACTGGCATACGACTCCGAATTAAAAGGAATTTGGTATAGCGGCGTGAAACTTCATTTTGCTTTTGACCCGAGTGTTTCTAATCGTAAGTTCCACGGCATTCGACAAGGATTCAAAACGGGCAAAGGAATTATCCACGACGATATCCACGAATTGCGCATCTTGCACCAAGAGGATAAACGATTTCTACTTGCTGCTTGTGATGGAGGAATTGCTCGCACTAAATTGCCAAATGGCATAGAGCCAAGTTCCTTTAATCCGAATGTGGATGTATCTTTTGAGGGTTTGAACAATGGCCTACACGTCATGTTGGTAACAGGGTTTTCAGGAGCTTCACAGGATCCAAACTTTTTTGTGATTGGTGGATTTGATATTACTAATACAGATTTTTTCCGAGCCGATCAAGGTAGAAACGAACATACTGAATTGACTTGGGAAAATGCCGGCGGGCTTATCGATTTGTTTGACAACTCACGCATACTAATTACAGTGAGTTTATACAATCAATTTTATCGCTTGGTGCATATCGACAGTAATCGAATCTACAATGTTTCGGAAAATAGAACTTTTTACGCGCCTATAGAACCTGGTGTGGCGCCAATTCGAGCTGATAAAACAAAATTGAGCAATAACCATAATGAGGTTATAGGATTTCAACGCAGAAATTTTATTCAAGACCCCTTCCGCCCGGGAAGAATTTTTTATGTGAAGCATAAAGTGGGTCTTCATCAGTTGGATATGGTGTCTGGGCTGTTTGTGCGTAAACTAGACATGGCCGAACTCAATCCTGAATTGGAATGGGCAGGATGGAGTAACGATTGGCGCTGGTGGCGTTCTGTTTCTTTTTCTCCGCAGACGTCCAATAGCATGCATATTATAGTTAATGGTTCCGATAATCCTGAAAATAGAATTCAAAACCCTATGGTTATCAAATACATTGGCAGAGACTTAGATGCTTGTTTTGGTTTGGATTTTACGCGCATAGGGAAGGGCGGAGCACAGTGGAGGTTGATTTCCGAAAGGCTCTTTAAGCAATTCAATAAAATAATGGGCACAATGCTCAGTACAGAGGAAATTTTGGAAATCGACCTTATTGATATTGAAACAAGTCCTACGAATAGTAATCGTGTGTATGTATTGATGCGTTCAAAAAGTCATCCTTCAGTCAAAATTGTTGTTTTCGATGGCAGAAAGTGGCAGAATTATGGGGTAAATTTACCTGCTGATGAATATCCATTGGCCATGATTATGGATTATCGAACAGCAGATGGAATTTATTTGGCAACGGATAAAAACATCTATTACCGTGAGCAAACTATGACAGAATGGATCAACTATTCAGGCAATTACCCTATGCTAAACAGTGAGCAATTGGAAATCAATTATAAGGAAAACACCTTGCGCGTCGGCACTTTTGGTTTAGGAATCTGGAAAACACCGCTTTTCAGCTTCTGATTTTGGCTTTTTTTACGCCCGATTTTGATTTCTAGTTTGTTGTAAATATTTTGAGCAAGTTCATCTAACACTTAAAATATTATGCCACGATTTCTCATTAAATGAACTAACTTTAGGCTTTTGAAATAACATTTTTCAATAATTTGGATTTAGTAGAATCCAAAAGTTTTGATCTTAACAATTGAGTTCAATATCCAAAAAATTTAATCAATATGAAAAATTTACCAACCAAGACGTTTTTGATGGGTGCATTGCTGTCTGTTTTGTTTTCCTGTGCACCAGTTTACAAGTGCGGAGATGATATTCCAGACAAAAAACCGATAGGTAAAAGAATGAAAGCTGTAATCGCTGAGCGCGACCAACTCTGCACAAGCTTAAGTCAAGAAACGGCAGAAAATGAAACTTTAAAAACCAGTTTGAATTTGAGTAATGACGAGAATCTTACGCTTACCGAGCGATTGGCGGAATTACAACAACATTATAATGAATTAATGAATGACAATATTTCTCAAGCTGAGTTGTACAATACTGTTTTGAAGCAAAAAAGTGACGAACTCAACAATAAAGAAATGTTATTGGCCGAACGTGAGCGCGCATTGAAAGAACTTCAAAGTATTATCGCCCGTCAGGATTCTATTACGCGTCGGTTGAACGACATCGTTAGAAACGCACTTTTGGGATTCAATTCTGATGAGCTATCTGTTGAAATAAGAAATGGCAAGGTGTATGTATCTATGTCGGACAAATTGTTGTTCCGATCAGGTAGTGCCAATGTAGAACAGAAAGGTCTTGAAGCGCTTAAGGTTTTGGCTGATGTGTTGGATAAAAATCCAGATATCAATGTTTTAGTCGAAGGCCATACAGACAACATTCCTATAAAAACGGCTCAGTTTAGAGACAACTGGGATTTGAGTGTTGTGCGAGCCACGTCTATTGTAAGAATCCTAACGGTTGATTATAAAGTTTTGTCTACTCGCGTAACTGCTTCGGGAAAAGGAGAATTTATGCCCAGAGCAATAAATAGCACTCCTGAAGGTCGAGCGCTGAATAGAAGAACAGAAATCATTCTTTCTCCAAAATTGGATGAATTGATGAAATTGTTAGAGGGGAGGTAAGAGAAGGTTTAAGGACGATACAAAACCCCACCAACAAGGTCCTGACTTGCATGGGTCACTTCACTCAAGCAATTGGGTTTGTTTTCCATGAACAATACGCCCAAGTAAGCAAAAATGATGGCCTCCTTGAAATCGATGATATCTTTTGAAGGCACTGTAATTTTGGCGGAACATTTTTTTTCAATAAGTTCTATCAAATGTTTGTTTTTTGCACCACCACCAGAGACTAAAACGTTTCGTATTTCTTCTTGCTCGAGAACAGCTGCTATTTGGTCCGAAATCACTTCGTAGCAAACGCCAATTTTGTCTTGTGCACTTGAGTTGTGGCTATCTAGTATTGGATAAAATTCCGCTTCAATCCATTCCGCACCCAATGATTTTGGTTGATTCATTTTGAAATGAGGCAAAGCATTAAGTCTACTCAACAAATCTGAATTCTGCGACTTGGATTGTTTGCCGAACGCTCCGTCTTTGTCGAAGGGAAAACCCAATATTTTTGAATATTTATTCAGAACCAAGTTGCATGGACAAATGTCAAAAGCGTTGATTTTATGGTCTTTGAGAATGGTGATGTTTGCAAATCCACCCAAATTGATTAATGCATCAAATTGGTCAGTTTTAGCAAATAAATCTCGGTCACCTATGGGTACCAAAGGAGCGCCTTGACCACCATAAAGCACGTCTTTTTCCCTAAAATTGTTCACGGTTTGAATCCCAGTGATTCGTGCAATTTCTTGACCTTTTCCTATTTGAAGCGTGACGCGGTTTTGTGGCTGATGAAAAACAGTATGACCGTGAGAAGCGATGAGGTGAATCGATGATTTATCAATATGATTTGATTCGAGGAAAGCGGATACACTTTTCCCAAAAAACGAACCAAGTTCCAAATCAAGTAGTGTCAGTTCCCAAGCCGTGTGGTTGCGAACATTTTCTAATTTTGACAGTAAATCAAACTGAAATTCGATTGTAGTAGCATGTGTCAATCGAAATGACCACGAATTGTTTTCTTCCCAAAAATCTACGCAGGCTATATCCAACCCATCTAGCGACGTTCCCGACATTAATCCGACTACTTTATAAAACATATCTCTTGTTTGACTGTTAAAATCAAAAATACACTATTTTTGTGACCTATATTTTTTAACATAAAAATTATCCAATGAACTTTGAATTGACCGAAGAGCAAAAAGCAGTTAGAGACGCAGCTAGAAATTTCGCACAAAACGTGTTGAAGCCAGGTGTAATTGCAAGAGATAGAGAACAACGTTTTCCTGCAGAAGAAATAAAACAACTTGGAGAACTTGGATTCATGGGGATGATGGTTGATCCAAAATACGGTGGTTCAGGCATGGATACGCTTTCTTATGTTTTGGCAATGGAAGAGTTATCTAAAATTGATGCTTCTGCTTCGGTTTGTGTTTCTGTAAACAACTCTTTGGTTTGTTGGGGCTTGGAAACCTTTGGATCTGAAGAGCAAAAACAAAAATACTTGATTCCATTAGCAAAAGGAGAGAAAATTGGCGCATTCTGTTTGTCTGAACCAGAAGCAGGTTCAGATGCAACTTCTCAGCGTACAACTGCTATTGATATGGGAGACTATTATTTGGTGAATGGAACAAAAAACTGGATTACCAATGGCAGTTCGGCATCAACATATTTAGTAATTGCACAAACGAACCCAGAAAAAGGACATAAAGGCATCAATGCTCTGATTCTTGAGCGTGGCATGGAAGGCTTTATCGTAAGCGAAAAAGAAGACAAAATGGGTATCCGTGGTAGCGATACGCACACATTGTTGTTCAACGATGTGAAAGTGCCAAAGGAAAACCGAATCGGAGAAGATGGTTTTGGATTTAAATTTGCCATGAAAACACTTGCTGGGGGCAGAATTGGCATTGCAGCTCAGGCTTTGGGTATCGCGGCTGGGGCTTACGAATTGTCAAAAGCGTATTCAAAAGAGCGTCAGGCATTCGGTAAAGAAATATTCAAGCACCAAGCCATCGCTTTCAAAATTGCTGATATGGCCACGGACATTGATGCAGCGCGCCTGATGGTTCACCGAGCGGCCTCTGATAAAGATTCAGGAAGAAACTACGACACGACAGGTGCAATGGCAAAATTGTTCGCTTCTGAAGTAGCAATGCGCCATACGGTAGAAGCAGTTCAAATCCACGGCGGATACGGCTACGTGAAGGAATATCACGTGGAACGTTTGATGCGCGACGCGAAAATCACGCAAATTTATGAAGGAACTTCTGAAATTCAACGCGTTGTGATTTCGAGAAATGTGATGATGGACCAATAGCAGATTGTATCATTTTTTTGGAATTTTAAATTTTCCCAACACCTACCTCTTGTTAAAGTTTAAATCTTTGGCACACTGGTCTCAGCGAAAAATAGGGTGTCTTGATATTTAAATCAAAACCAAATGGCCAAAAACAAAATACAGCGCTTTGCGAAAATGAAAACCTTTGAGCATGTTGTTGAACCTACTATAGACGACGTTAAATCTGGGGCATATCCATTAAAGGGCAATTGGCACAAAGAGTTTTTTGAAAATGACAATCCTATTGTGCTCGAACTAGGATGTGGTAAAGGAGAATACGCCGTTGGTTTGGCTCGTAAATACCCTGACAAAAACTTTCTTGGTGTAGATATCAAAGGTTCGCGGATGTTTGTTGGCGCTGATCAAGCTCTGCAAGAGGGTCTTACAAATGTTGGTTTTCTGCGAACTAGAATTGAGTTTATTCATGCTTTTTTTGTGCAAAATGAAATTGATGAAATTTGGTTGACTTTTTCTGATCCACAGCCAAACAAACCGAAAAAGCGTCTCTCTTACAAGCGCTATATAGATATGTATCGCGGTTTCCTAAAGCCAGGCGGAATTATACATTTAAAAACTGACAGCGATTTGCTTTATGAATCTACTCGTGAAGAAATTGCCGAGCATGGGTACCAAATCATTCAAGATACGGATGATTTGTACGGAGCACTCATTTATGATTTAGATGCAGAAACGCGAGAGATTATGCAAATCAAAACGCACTACGAAACACTTTTTTCTGCCAAAGGATTTAAAATCAAATATATCAAATTCACCATTTAGTTTGGAAACGCCAAAAAACAACGACTTTTTTGAGCAGGTTTACCAGGTTGTTCATTTGATTCCAAAAGGTCGCGCAACTTCGTATGGAGCCATTGCCAAATATTTGGGCAGCGCGCGCTCTTCAAGAATGGTGGGTTGGGCGATGAATACCGCTCACTCAAGACCAGAAATTCCAGCCCATCGTGTTGTAAACAGAAACGGTATGCTTACTGGTAAAATGCATTTTGGAAGTCCAACGCGCATGCAAGAATTGCTAGAAGGCGAGGGTATTCAAGTGGAAAATGATCAGATTATCAACTTTACAGAGCTATTTTGGAATCCGCAGGAGGAATTAAAGCTGTAGGATGACTTTCTGTAAAATTTCAAGGCTTTCGTTTGTGAAAGTTTTTAGGTAATTGGTGGTATTGAATGTGTTTTGGTGCCTTTATCGTAGTACGTTTTGCTGCGAGCCATCACAAAATATTTACACACATTGTTGGCGCACTTTTCTTCCGCTGATTTCTGTACAAGGTGTTGATAATCAATACGTCAATGTGGCTCAACAGTACAGATTTATTATGGTTTTATTTTCGATGAGTGCCTGGCCCGAGTTTTAAATAAGTTGAAGTAGTTTGATGAGATTAAGTTAAAAAAAAGATTCCAAATTCTTGGGTTCGGTGGATTAAATTTGAACCGACAAAATAGCGTTAGTGTTTTGCTTATCCTATTAGCCGTATTTAACCGTTAGTATAAGAATAACGGTTAGTTGATGGCAAACGGTTTGTCTAAGTACAACGGTTAAAGTAATTTTACTTTCAAACTCCTTATGGCTCAATCTTCAAACACCCGAACCTCAATCTCATCCCTAGTTTCAAGCTTTTTTTTATGCTTCAATTTGTATTTCATGAATAACAGCACCAAAACCAATAGCGCAACATAAACCACAATGCGAATGAGGTACTTATAACTTCGCGCGTAGTTCCTGTATTGCTGCAAATTCAATTTACGGTCTGGCTTCATGATTGCAAAGATAAAAACTGCCGGGTTTGACGGAATTGTTTATTTTTGACTTTCCAAACGATTCGAATGCCGCAAAACAACATACTCATTACCGGGGGAACCGGATTTATTGGTTCACACACAGCACTTGTCTTGCACGAATTGGGTTTTAATCCGATTTTGTTGGATAATTTAAGCAACAGTAGTGTTTCTGTTTTGGATGCCTTGGAAAAAATTTCAGGTACGCGTTTTCCATTTTTTGAAGGCGATTGTAGAGATGCCGAAATGTATGAACGCATATTTAATCAATTTCCGTTCAGTGCCGTGATTCATTTTGCCGCATTTAAGGCTGTTGGAGAATCTGTTCAAAATCCTTTGTTGTATTTCGACAACAACATCAACAGCACCATCGTTTTAATGCAAGCGATGAAAAAAATTGGCGTTGAACATTTGATTTTTTCCTCCTCCTGCACGGTTTATGGCAATCCAATTACTAATGTTGTATTGGAATCTTCATTTTTATCGAAACCTGAATCGCCCTACGGATACACCAAATTAGTTTGTGAGCAGATGATTACGCAAGCAGTCGAATTAAATAATGATTTCGCAGCGGTTTTGCTCAGATATTTTAATCCAATTGGTGCCCACGAATCAGGGTTGATTGGAGAAAATCCAATCGGCGTTCCGAATAATTTAGCGCCCTATATAGCACAAACAGCTAAAGGTTTGCGTGACTCACTATCCGTGTTCGGAAACGATTACCCAACACCAGATGGCACTTGTATTCGCGACTATATTCACGTGATGGACGTAGCAGACGCGCATGTTGCAGCACTTCAATTTACCTTGAATCAAGAGGTGAAAAGTGCACACATTTTCAACATCGGAACAGGCAAAGGAACAAGTGTGTTGGAAGCGATAAAAGCTTTTGAAGATGTCAATGACCTATCCGTAAATTGGAAATTTGCTCCTCGGAGAAACGGTGATGTTGCAGAAATTTATGCAAACACCGATTTGGCAGAGAATACACTCAAATGGAAATCAAAAAGAACTATTCAACAAGCAATGAAAGACGCATGGACATGGGAACAAAACAACAAATAAGATTAATTTTCACAATTTCAGCGGGCTTCTTGCTTTTTTCTTGTGGTAATTTGCGCCAACAAACGCTCATTATAGTAGACGAAGTGAAACCGAATGTGGAATCTGCTTTCCAAGGCACACATGCCAGAAAACTTGAGGATGGCGCCAGACGCGATCGCCTCATTTTAGATGTGCATTACAACGATTGGTTGGGTGACCGTCAAAATGTGAAAACAGGATGGCGCTCCATTGGTTACAACTGGAATTTCTATACCGATATACCATTAAATTCGAAGAGTACAGTTTCTGTGGCAACAGGATTGCGCTTCGGAAAAACGGCGGTTCAGCACAATGGCTTGTTCGTATTTGGGGATAGTGTTCCGAGCAGTAACTTGATGTCTACCAACAACATGGATTTTAATAGAAGCAAGCAGCGCTTTGTACAATCACACCTTGAATTGCCCTTGGAATTGCGTTTTAGAGGATTGAATAAAAAATCATTTCGCCTCACTTTTGGCGGGTCAATAGGCATTCGCTTGAATAGTTATGAAAGATGGAAAGTGGGCTCCGAAAAATTCAGAGAATACAACCATCCCAATAGCATGATTTGGAGAGCTGGCGCACATATGCGTTTGGGTTATCACCGATGGAGTTTTTATGCCGCCTATTATTTTACCCCTTGGTTTGAAGGAAATGGAAATAGCGAATTGAATACCTTACAAGTAGGCTTAAGTTTTTCGTTTTTCTAGTGGATTTAGAAAGATTATTTTGCGATATTTGACAAAAATGAAACTTAAGGAATTTGACATAAATTATCAAATAGCCATTCATGCAGCCATTGATGCAGGGAAGGTAATTATGCAATATTATTTGGGTGAATTTCATTCTGAGAAAAAAAGCGATGGCAGTCCGGTAACTGTTGCCGATATCCATTCTTCAAAAGTGATTCGAGGATTTTTGGAGGAAACAAATATTCCTATTATCGACGAAGAAATTCACAATTCTGATTACCAAACACGCCGCTCTTGGACAGAATGTTGGTTGGTTGACCCCCTCGACGGAACAATGGAATTCATTCGCAAAAGTGATGAGTTTTCTGTGAATATCGCTTTGATTCGAAACAACCAACCTATTTTTGGTTTGATCGCTTCACCTGTGCAAAAATATGTCATGTTTGGCGGACCGGAAATCGGACTTTTTGAGTGGTATTATGACACAGATGAAAATATTGAAACACCAAAAATTAAAAGTTTTGACCCAGAATACTGCCGTGTGGTTTCGTCAAAAACATACGGTTATGGCGAAGTGCAAAAGTTTTGTGATGATTTACGGAAATCATATAAAAACGTAGAATTATACAAACGTGGTAGCGCACTGAAATTTTTCGATTTGGCTAAAAATGAAGCCCAATTTTACCCTCGCTTTGGTCCTACCATGGAATGGGATATTGCGGCAGGGCATGCCATTCTGCTTGCTGTTGGCGGTGCAGTCGATAATGCTGTTTCGGGAAAAGCCCTTACCTACAACAAAACGAATTTGGTGAACCCTCAGTTTTTAGCTAAAACAGGCGTTGAATGATGAAAAAAGCGCTAACCTTGATTTGGCTTTGTGTATTTTTCGCCTTCAACAGCCCGGCACAATTGCGCTATTTGCCTATGGAGCACTATTTCAAGGATAGATCATTTGTGTTTCACTCACCGGGCGACCTTGTGGTTGCGGCACGAAGACCTTACCGCGTTCCGTCTTTTTTTCCTGTTTTGGAAAATGAGTATTACACCACTTCGCAGATTGACACCAACAGCCAAAGAAGCTCTTGGTTTGGCAGAAAAGTGTTCGATGAGCATTTTTTTCAATACCAAAACAACGAATATTTTATCACTATCGACCCCATTTTGAATTTAAGTTTGGGTCGTGATTTGAACGATACTGAAAACAAAAATTTCTTTCAAAATACACGTGGTGTTCGCGTAACTGGAGGAATTGGCGACTATTTTGGCTTCTATAGCACAATCATTGAAAATCAAGCGCGTTTTGTTGATTATCAATCCGATCAAATTAAATTGCGTGGAGATTATGGACCCAATAGCGCGGGTAATATTGTGCGGAGGAATGGATTCGTTTCCGGTGCTTCCAGAACGAAGTCCTTTAAGGGTGATGCTTTCGACTACGCTTTTGTTACCGGTGGCATGATTCTAAAACCACTAAAAGATTTCACCATCTCCGTGGGCAATTCCCCCTTGTTTGTGGGTGCTGGATATCGTTCTTTATTTCTCTCTGATAACAGCAGCGTTGCTCCTCATCTCAGAGTGAGTTGGCGTATGTCGCCCATGTGGTCCACAGAAGTGGTCTATGCCCAACACCTCAATATGATTCGTTCGGCTATCAGCAATCCAGGCACAGAAAGTCTCTTTGACAGAAAGGGATTTGCACTTACTTACCTTACTTTCCAACCCAATCAAAAAATACAAATCAGTCTTTTTGAAGGTGGCACGTGGAGCAGGGGCACTGCCAACGAATTAAAACGGGTCGACCGCTTGTTTTTCAACCCGTTTCCCTTAATTAACCCGCTCATTTTAGGTATGCGCAACCAACGGTCAAATATGGTTTTAGGCCTTCAAGGCGTTTGGAGTGTTTGGAATTGGATGCACATTTATACGCAAATAGCTATCGACGATTTTGAAATTATTCAGCCCGCTTTGCAACTGGGGGCCCGTTTCTCAGAACCTTTCAAAATTTCAAATTTACACGCGCTTGTAGAATTCAATCATGTGCCCGAAACTTTCTATTCACACAACAACAAAAGACTCACATATACTCACAACAACATGCTCTTAGGCCACCCTATGGGCGCAGGTTTACAAGAAATTTTAGGTAGATTGAATTATGAATACAAACGCTTTGGACTTTCTATATCAGGGAATTTAATTTTCACTTCTTATAATCCCCAAACAAAAATTTACGGAACGCCTGTTTTGGTGGTCCAATACTATCCATCAACACCCAATGAAAATGCCATCATCGCTGTTGGTCAAGTGGATTTCTTGTATCGTTTCAACCGAAAAAATAACCTTCAAATTTTTGCTTCTGCTCTATACAGACAAGCACGTAGCACTTCTCATTTAAACGAAACCTTGTTCTTTAATATAGGTATTCGAACACCGCTGTTTAACCAATATTTCGATTTTTGATGAAGCGCATAAAAATCATGCTGTTATTCGTTCTTTTCCCAATTCTAGTCTGGGGACAGGAATATGTGCCGTGGGAGTCCTACTATTGGCGTGATTCGGTTACCGTGTCGGATGAGTATGATTTTGAATTTCACAGTTCAATTTATCCGCGGATCAACAAAAGGAGAATAGACTACGGAAAAACTTTAAACAAGCGTTATTTGCCTAAACGCCATTCCTTTATGCCGATCAGCGATGCCGTTTTTGGCTTAGGAGAAGGTCTGTCAATGCGCGCTGGCGTTGGCATTGCAGTGGATTATATTCCCTTGCGTGGCATGCACATAAGAGCGGCATATATCGGAGGTGTTTTTAATCAGTTGGCGGAAAATTACCGTGGAGGTGTAAAAGCCTTCAGTTTCCTGCGTTGGGACTTAAATGGCATTTCTCATTACCACGATTTGCGCTTCCGTTTGAGTTACTCTCCCAATAAATACTTCAATTTTCAAGTGGGCCTTGATCAAAACCGCTTTGGTGAAGGTGACCGTTCTTTGTTGTTGGATGATTATGGCGCGCCCTATCCTTTTGCAGCCGCTCGAATTAAATTTTGGCGTGCCGAATACGTATTATTGCATACCTATATGCATACGCCAAATGCCGGACAGAACAACTTCCGCCCCAAGCACAGCACGATGCATTATTTGAGTTTGAATCTGTTCAAAAACTTTAACCTTAGCTTTTTCGAAGCAGTGATTTATGATGGTTTAATTGATGGTCAGCGACGTGGTTTTGAATTCGAATATCTCAATCCAATGGTCATTTACCGTCCAACAGAATTTGGCTTGGGCTCAACGGATAAAATCCAATTAGGCATTAATATTTCTTATCGTTTATTACCACAAGTAATGCTTTATGGGCAGGTGCTGCTGGATGAGTTTTTGCTTAAAGAAGTGAGAGACAGAACCCGATGGAAGGGAAATAAATTTGGGTATCAATTGGGCATCAAAGGTCAAACTGTTTGGCAAGAAGGCATCCTTTCTTATCTGTCTGAATTCAATTTGGTGCGCCCTTTTACATATGCACATAACAATCCCGGACAGTCTTTCACGCACATGAATTTTCCGCTAGCGCATCCTTATGGAGCCAATTTTATCGAGAATTCGAGTCGTGTGCTTTACCGTAAAAACCGTTGGGATTATTCGCTCGATTTTGTTTATTTACTTCGAGGTTCCAATTTCGTAGACTCCACGAGTTGGGGCGGTGATATCAATATCTCCAATATTCTTTTGCCCTTCGATGAAAACAACGACAGAATCCAATATGGCTACACCATTGGCGGCGGTGCAAAATACAATTTAACCAAAATTCAGGCTACAGTAGGCTATCAGGTGTTTCAGAAATACCGAATTCGTGCTTTTGCAACCATCGATGCTACTTGGATTGCGCGTCAAGGGTCTGCAGTAAATTATATGGGTGTTTATATGGGCTTGCGCAGCGAGTTGTGGAATGACAGGAGGAATTATTGATGTGATGGAGTAACACTAGCAGAAGAAAGAATGAAATCCACCTTTAACTACAAAATTTTTAATTGTCCCACCTGACCATTTTGAACTTGTTGTCAAAATGTAATGGTAAAACTGGTTACAAGCTACGTTGGAACTGGCAGGAAAGGAGTATCTATGATTAATCTTGCTAATTCCAGGCTTAAATGTCAGATCGAACAGATAAACAAAAACTCCCTGTTCAGATTGGAAGAATTGAAAGTCTTTTGGTTCTTTTTGTTCGCAGTCTTCACATTCTGCTGCTTCAAGTTTGTAGGGAAGTATTTGCCCATTTGCCATTATAATAAAGTCGGCAATTTGGTTTGTATTGGAAATATTGCCTGACACGTCACCAACTGCTGTCGGTGCTTGAAAACCAATCGTTAATTTCCTTTCAATATTTTCAGGGTTGTTAAACTCGAAAAGAATATCAACTAGGCAAACTTTGTCCTTAACGCTAAAGGAAAAAAATTCTCTGTCGAGTGAAATTTTACACTCATTTGTCGGAGAAATTTCTCCACCACGAGTCAAATAAACTCCGTCATTTCCATAAACGGAAACTGTCAAGATTAATGTCAATATTGTCGCTATCGCTGTCTTCATGTAATTTGTGTTAGCGGCAACTGTATGGTGCGTATCCCGCAGGGTATGCAATATTCAGAATGTTGTAAACCGTTTTTATTTTTTTGATTCTACTTTCTTTATCAATTCTATGTTATCCAATTCTA
>Ga0209702_10000953_pt1 | contig 58854 bp, 51 predicted proteins | sample FRY01_FD_187210 | JGI IMG/M metagenome (GOLD analysis project Ga0209702, IMG submission 187210) | Freshwater microbial communities from Lake Fryxell liftoff mats and glacier meltwater in Antarctica - FRY-01 (SPAdes) (version 2) | ecosystem: Environmental > Aquatic > Freshwater > Ice > Glacier...
TCCAGAGTTTTCCGGGAAAGTAGGAGTTCAATCTCAGTGCGTTCTTCTTTCGAAACTATCAAAGCTGGAGCGATTCTGGCCATGCCGGAGACTAATCCGATTCAAACGAAATGCACACTTAATTCACGACCGATTCACTAGAGCAGTCCACGCCCCCACAGCAGCCGTGGCTTCGTGGAACAATGACACAATGAATTATGATCTTTTGGCTGGAAATAAGTCTTTACTTGCACGACATATTGTCGGCCAAGTAAAGCGGAACGTCTCGACCTATCGAAGTAGGGCCACGTGGGCTGGAATCAATGAACCCTCGGGGATGTCCTTGCTAATCGACGGCAAAGTAATTAAGAATCCATAAATATAAAAAATAATATGAAACTTTTAAGAGAAACTCTATTAATAATAAGTTTGGTTTTATTTTCTGTGGTGCATGCTGAAGATGTGGATCTCAAAGATCTTAATTTTGAGAAGTTTCTTAAACTCGCATCGGCTGATAAAATTAATCATAAAAATTTTAGCCAAGAGGAGGCCGAAACTCTTTATCGGAAAAATAAAAAAGACATCTGGAGCGTTGAAAACGAACGGGAATTTTGGAAGAAATTCACGCCATTAGTCCTTTCGCATGATGACAAAGAATTTGTAAGATCGATCCTTGCGGATAGGGAGAGGGCAGCTTACGGATCTGGTGTCATGTTTGGCTGGACACCGATGGTGTGGGCTCCACTTAAATCGAAACTTCCTTATGTTCTCCAGCTGACTTATTTTTCTGATGGTGTCACAGGCCTCAAAAGTTTTTACAAGGAGCTGGAGAAAGAGATTGAATCGAAAGATTCGATAGACCTTGAAACAAAAAATCGTCAACATCCTTTTGCTAAATACAACGTTCTAACTGGGTTAGTCTGTTGCCTGCCAAAGGTATCTGGGCGGACAGAAAAGTTAATCCTAGCAACGGTCACTATGGAATATTTCGAGAAGTTATTTGAGAAGTTTCTAATAAAAGAAGATCCCGAAAATAATGACATGATGATTATGGGTCTCCGTAACGGTTTGTTTAACTATTACTTTTACCCTGAGGATATTGATAATCCTCCTAGTCGAAAAAACACGGATTTTTGGCCTAATAAAGAAGAATTCTTTGATGTTCGATCCTACTATACCGAACTAGCTGCCGAGGGGGGTGAATTGTCAGACGAAGAGGGTCAATTCGTAGAGAGGTTTAGGAATCTTCAGAGGATTTTGGGACGGTAGTCATCGTAAAAAACCCCGTAGCGTTTCACGTTGTCAGACAATGTGCGCAAGCTGTTGAACCTGCAATGAAAGCCTTCCGCCAAGATCTGCTCTGGTGTTCGTCGTCGTCCCACTTCAAAGCGTTTCGGTGAATGGACTAGCCGCCCGATGGTCGGTCGAATGGGCAGAGCGTGCGGGCTGTCACGCCTCCTGGCTTCCATAGCCGTTTGACTGCGGCTACGCTTTGCCCTTCGGGCACTCTGAGGAGCGTCCATCTCCGCTTTACTTCGATTCACAACATCCGTAATCCGTCGCCGTGCCATGTCGGGTGGGTCCTTCCCCAAAGGGGACCCCCTACCACCCGGGCACCAGTCGCTTCTCTCCCTCTCAACTCCACTCGCCCTGTTTGTCACCTTGAGAGGAGCTATTGAGGAGCTATTGAGACTTGCCATTGCTTACAAAGCGGGCAGTCTCTGCTCTCGCATTTCACGTTGTCAGACAATGTGCACTAGAAATTATCGAGGAGTTTATCACCCCATTATCCCAAAGTGAAAAAGCTCAAATCATGGGCGAAACCGCTAGGGAGTTTTACGGAATAAAGCCTTAAAAAATATCAAAAAATGGCTGAAAAGAAATATGAGACTGTACGAGAATTGATTTTTTATTCATACGCTAACTTGGCTATGGCTCATTCTGCAATTGAAAAAAAGCAGGAAAAATACGCAATGCTTAATTATATGATCCGAGCTAAATTATTCAAGGGTCTAAAAAACGGGTCTATGAATATGAAATCAATTTTCGATGATGAAAAGATAAACCTCAACACAGGGAGTATATGTAATTATTGCGGTTCTCATGATAATCTGTCTTTAGATCATATATTTCCAAAAAAGCATGGTGGCCTTGACATGGCTGAGAATTTAATTTTCGCCTGTCGATCTTGTAATATCTCTAAGGGGAAAAAGGATCTGATGGAATGGATGAATAGTAGAAGACAATTTCTACCATTAATGATCATAAGACGGTATTTAAAATTAACTTTTAATTACTGTAGATTAAATGAATTGCTAGATAAAAAAGTTGAGGAAATAGAAGAGCTAGCGCTCCCATTTAAAATTCAGTTGCTGCCTACCAAATTCCCAAAACCAAATCAACTTGTTCTAAATATTGAAAGACTAAACGATTTAAATTAAACATGTAAATTGGGTTTTTCCAATTAGTCGCCCATTTCACGTTGTCAGACAATGTGCGTTAGCTGTTGAAGCTGCAATGAAAGCCTTCCGCCAAGATCTGCTCTGGTGTTCGTCGTCGTCCCACTTCAAAGCGTTTTGTTCAATTTCCTGTTCAATTTCCAATTGTAAAGGATCTTGCGACTACGGTGATTTTCACTTCCAAGCTGTTCGCTGGTTCCAAGTTTCCGGGTTCACGACCTAAGCTGTCACGCCTTCTGCTTCCAGGAACTATGGCGCCTGACACCAAAGCATTTCACGTTGTCAGACAATGTGCGTTAGCTGTTGAAGCTGCAATGAAAGCCTTCCGCCAAGATCTGCTCTGGTGTTCGTCGTCGTCCCACTTCAAAGCGTTTTGTTCAATTTCCTGTTCAATTTCCAATTGTAAAGGATCTTGCGACTACGGTGATTTTCACTTCCAAGCTGTTCGCTGGTTCCAAGTTTCCGGGTTCACGACCTAAGCTGTCACGCCTTCTGCTTCCAGGAACTATGGCGCCTGACACCAAAGTGATTTGAAACGACCAGCATCAACACCCAAATGAGTATCGCAAAGCTCAAAGGGGTGCACGCGCGAACCCATCCCGCTGAAACGGGAGAGCAACCCGGTCTTGAAGACCCTCAAGACACGACCGAGAGCTAAAAAAAGGGTCTCTTTTTAGCTGCCCAAAGCCGCTTTTAGATGGTATTGCTACGCCCGAATTTATGGGCTTTCACCTCACATCACCCGCGCCCGAGAAAGGCGACCCCACCGCTGAAAAGCGCGTCTGGGGATTTTTTGGTGATGCCCAGGAAAGGCCCCGAGGAAATCGCCCTCAACCCAAGCAACCGCGCCAAGGAAACCGCCTTAACACTACGAAAACCGCCTTGGGTCGCGCATCAACCCCCTTTCTCCCCCTCTCCGATCTCCTCAACAACGTCCTCAGGGACACCCCGCAAAAAGCAAACTCCTAGCAATTGACGGTATATGAAGTGAAGCCATCCGCAATGGGCCAGCCCCCCGGAGATTTCACCAAAAAGCCGTTGACTCACCCTTCGCATTTCCTCATTTTGCAACATCCATTCCCGCATTCCCGACTTCATGCAGCGCCCCCTAGCCATCGCCATCATGGCGTTCTGCTGCTCAGCCCTCACTGCCGTGTCGGTCAGTGCAGGAGAACCACTTTCGGGAGCGATCGACAGGCTGATCGCTGATGGGGCTGACGGGCCGCTCGCGGCACGAAGCGATGATGCTGAGTTTTTGCGGCGCGTTACTCTCGATTTTGTCGGGCACATCCCCACGGCCGACAGCGTGCGCGCCTTTCTTGGTGACTCGTCCGCCAACAAGCGCAGCATGCTCATCGACAAGTTGCTCGCAGCTGACACGTTTGCGGAGCAATGGGCCAACCGCCTTTCGGTGATGATGCTGGAGCGACAGGATCTCGGCAAGGTGCCTGACGAGGACTGGCTCAAGTATTTGCACCAATCGCTGCAGGGTGCCCCACGCTGGAATGAAATGGTGCGGGCGATGATTGCCGGTAGCGGCAAGGGCGAGGAACGACCGGCGATGAAGTTTCTCGGCGCCGGCGACCAACACAGGCTCACCGAGGATATCGGGCGCCTGCTGCTCGGCATGGATCTGGAATGTGCCCGGTGCCACGACCACCCCTCGGTAGACGATTGGAAGCAGGCGCACTACTGGGGGTTGTTCGCCTATGTGAACCAGACGAAGTTGTCTGAGCCCCATGCCGTGGACAAACAGGTCTATTTTGTCGAATCTCTGGCGACCGAGAAGGTGGAATTCGAATCCGTGTTCGTCAACGGGAAGGAATTCACTGGACCCAAATTGCCGGACGGTGAGGAAGTTCCGATCCCAAAGTTCGAGAAGGGGCAGGAGTTCGAACGGCCGGCTGCTGACGGCATGCCGGCGGTGCCTAAATTTCGACCGCGCGAACGTTTAGCAGACGATCTCACTTCGAAAAGCAATGCCTACTTCGTCCGGAATAGCGTGAACCGCATCTGGTTCCTGCTGATGGGGCGCGGTCTCTCGCACCCGCTCGACCAGATGCACCGCGAAAACCCGCCGTCGCACCCCGCACTGATGGACTTGCTGGCAGAAGAATTCGTCGCCCACGAGTTCGATTTGAAATGGTTGCTGCGCGAAATCGCATCCAGCGAAAGCTACCAGCGCAGCAGCCGGCTGCCGGACGGAGTGAAATCAGTGGAGCCGTCGAGCTATCGCAGCGCACTGCACAGAGCGCTAACGCCGGAACAACTCCTTCACGCCATCCTGCGAGCGAGCGGCAACCTCGCGCAAGTGGAGGCGGTCAAAGGCAATCCAGCAGCGGGCACCCAGAAGTTCGACCAACGCGGATATTTCACCGGCACCAACAAGGATCTGCCGCAATCGCTCGATGAGATCCGCGCGATCTTCGTGCAGACCTTCGCCCAGCCAGCTGGCGTGGCCGAAGTGGACTTCTCGCCGGGCCTCAACAAGTCGCTATTCCTCATGAATGACCGGCTGATCCTCCACTGGCTTGAGCCGCACGGCGGCAACCTCGTCTCACAGCTTGGTAAGGAGAACGCTGCGGAGGCTATCGCCGAAAACCTCTACCTGTCAGTATTGTCGCGCTTTCCGGACGAAGCTGAACAATTGGAGGTCGCCGGGTATTTGCAAGCGAACACGGCCCGACGGGATGCTGCGCTTGGCGACTTGGTCTGGGCGCTTCTGTGCTCCACCGAATTCCGACTGAATCATTAATGATGGATCCCAACCAATACTGCCAACCTCACGAACACGCGATGTCGCGCCGCAAAATGCTTGGCGTGATCGGCGGCACCGCCGGGTTCGGGAGCCTTCTGCAACCCGCCGTCGCGGAGGCGATCGCCAAGAAAGAGAAACAGGTCTGCCTGATCTGGCTGGATGGTGGCATGAGCCAATATGAGAGCTGGCACCCCCTGCCCGACAGCCAGTTTGCGGGCCCGTTCCGCTCTATCAAGACGAGCGTCCCTGGCATACACTTCAGCGAGCTGATGCCACATACCGCTAAGATCGCCCACAAGATCTCCGTGATCCGCACGATGGCCACGCAAGACCCGAACCACTCGACGGGCGTGCCGCGCATGCAGCGCGGCGATCCGCTCAATCGCGGTGTCGACTATCCGTATCTCGGCTCTGCCATCGCCAAACTGCTCGGCCCCGCCGACCCCGCGCTTCCGCCCTATATCTGGATCAAGCCGGGCAATGGCGGATTCATCCATCACGAGGCCGGATTCCTCGGCGCGAAATATGGTGCCCTCGCCCTCGGCGACGGCCGTGCGCCAATCCACATCCACCGTCCAGCATCAATCTCGGCAGATGCCGACGCCGCCCGCCAGGCCTTACGCGAAAAGGCCAATGAACGCTTCACCGCGTATCGCGGCGCGGCGGAGATCGACGCCTACGAGACCAGCTATGACATGGCGCAGCAGCTGATGGCACGCAAAGACATCTTCGACGACAGCGGCCTCGCCCCGAGAGACCGCGAGCGCTACGGCCAGCACCCGCTCGGTCGGCACATTTTGCGGGCGCGCGGGCTGCTCGAGGCCGGCGTGCGCTTCGTCAAGGTCAGCAGCCACCACTGGGACACTCACGGCGACAATTTCAACATGTCGCAGCGGCTCGTGCCGCAAATCGACCAACCATTCGCGGCGCTGGTCGACGACCTCGACGAGCGCGGCATGCTCGACGATGTGCTGGTCATCGTAATGAGCGAGTTCGGGCGCTCGCCGGTGATCAATTCGCGCCTCGGTCGCGACCACTGGCCGGATTGCTGGAGCCTGGCGCTCGCCGGCTGTGGCATCAAACGCGGCGCCGTCATCGGCAACACCACGGCCGACGGCGCCTTTGTCGACGACGAGGGTTACGACATCGGCGATCTCTTCCACACCATCTTCACCGTGCTCGGCATCAACCCGCGCAGGGCGAAATACCGCCATAAGGGCCAGAAGCTCGCCATCGCGAACGACGAATGTAGAGCGATCAAGGAGCTCATGCTATGAACACTCCCGCTCTCGATCTCAAACAGGCGTGGGTCTCGCGCGAGCTCGCTCACGACCGCCAACTCTATCGCGCCCAATTCAGCCCGGACGGGCGATCCATCGCCGCAGTCGGCCAGGACAAGCTCGTGCACATTTGGCAACTAGAAGGCGGCGAGAACAAGACCACGCTCGACGCCCATCGCGCCTGGGTGTCTTCGATGGCATTTCATCCGGATGACGATCTGCTGTTCACCGCCGACTACCACGGCATCATTCACTGTTGGAATTACCGGGATCCTGACAAGGGGCCACGCTGGACGATCCCAGATGCCGACCGCGGCAACGTGCGCGCCTTGGCCGTAACTCCCGATGGCCACCATCTGATCAGCGCGGGCGACGACAGGGTGGTGAAAGTGTGGTCCACCAAAGAAGGCAAGACCGTCGCCCATCTCAAAGGGCACGCAGAGTGCGTCTTCAGCCTAGCGATCTCGCCTGATGGCAAACACCTCGTCAGCGGCGACCTCCTCGGCATCATCCGCCAATGGTCGATCGGCGATGGCTGGAAACCGGTGCGCGAGCTCGATGCCACACTCCTCCACACCCGCGGGGAGGACTTCCTCGCAGACGTCGGTGGCGTGCGCAGTTTCGCATTCAGTGACGACGGGAAGCTGCTCGCCGCTGGTGGCATGAAGGAGGCTCAGAGCAACGCCTTCTGCCCAGGCAAACCCACGGTCCTCATCTACGACTGGGCAAGCGGCGAGAAAACATCCGAGCTGGGCATCAACGGCAAGAGCGACGGTCCGTTCAATGCCCTCCGTTTTCTCGGCGACAAGTTCCTCGCCGGCCACACCGAGCAGCTGCACACGCCGTCCGAGCTGGCGTTCTGGGATATCGACCAGCCGGAGCCGCTTCACTCGCTGAAGAACCACTCTGCCTACGACTTGAGCCTGCATCCCGATGGGCGCCAGCTCCTCGCCCCCTGCTACGTCTCAGGCGGGAGCACCGGTAACGGCGTCCGAGACCGTAAGCGCGAAGACTACACGCCCAATGGTTCCGCCCTGCGTATCTTCAGCCTATTCGCCAAACCCGAGAACAAGGCAGGGGGCTGACGGCCCTGGTTGTAGCAGCGAGATTACTGCTGAAGGGATACCCGCTTACCGCTGAGCGAAGCCAAGCGGCCTGCCATTCCGTTTGCCTTCTCAACCTTTGTAACCCCTTTCCAAGCGATGCCCTTGGGAGCCCTCCTCTCACAACCCACCAAAAAATCCCAGCCTCCGAACGCTCGGAAACCGGGCTTTTGAAAAATCAATCAATCAATCCTACCTTTCGGAAAGGGCCGCGACTCCGGGAAGGACTTTTCCTTCGAGAAGCTCGAGCGACGCCCCTCCGCCGGTGGAGATGAAGCTCATCTTCTCAGCAACCCCGAACTTCACCGCTGCCGTCACCGAGTCTCCCCCGCCCACGATGCTCAGGGCACCGCTGGCAACAATGGCCTCGGCAATCGCCTTGGTGCCCTTCGAGAAGCAATCCTTCTCAAACACGCCCATCGGTCCATTCCAAAGAACAGTCTTAGCGGTCGAGAGCACTTCCTTGAATTCCTCGATCGCGACATCGCCAATGTCGATGCCTTCCTTGTCAGCCGGGATCGCTCCCCCTTGTCCGTAGACCTCGGTGTTCCAGGTCTCAGCACCTTCCTTGAATTCCTTGGTGATGCGGGTGTCGGCAGGAAGAAGAAACTTCACGCCCTTCTCCTCGGCCTTCTTCAAAATCTCCAACGCAAGCTCCTGCTTGTCATCTTCAACCAAGCTCATCCCAATTTCATATCCTTGCGCCTTCCGGAAAGTATAAGCCATCGCACCCCCAATGAGAATGGTGTCGGCTTTATCCAGAAGAGCTAAAATCACTTCAATCTTATCACTCACCTTGGCTCCGCCCATAATGACCACGAAGGGGCTCTCGGCCTTGCCCAACTTCCCTTCAAGATACTCAAGCTCCTTTTCGATGAGGAAGCCCATCGCACTCTGCGAAACATGGTGAGTCACCCCTTCAGTCGAAGCATGCGCCCGGTGCGCGGTCCCAAAAGCATCGTTCACAAAAATCTCAGCATTACCGGCGAGGGCCTTGGCGAACTCCGCATCATTCTTCTTCTCCTCGTCATAATAACGGGTGTTTTCAAGAAGAAGGATCGTGCCATTCCTCAGACCCGCGCGGAGAGCCGCAGTTTCATCGCCAATGCAATCGACCGCAAAAGCAACATCCTGCCCAAGAAGCTCACTCAAGCGATCCGCCACCGGCTCCAAAGAATACTTCGCTTCGCGCTCAGCGGTCGGACGACCCATGTGCGAACAAAGCACCAACTTGGCACCAGCGGCAACAAGATGCTTCACCGTCGGAAGCGCCGCCTGGATGCGGGTGTCATCCGTGATGGAAAGGCCGTCATTAAGGGGAACATTAAAGTCGGCGCGCATGAGGACTTCCTTGCCGGCGACATCGAGATCACGAATAGTTAACTTGCTCATAATTTGACGAACTCCCCCGTGCCGTATCACGCCGTGGCTGTCAAGGTTACGGATTGGAGACCAACACGGATCGCCAATCCTTGCGCCTTGTCATTAAGCCTCAATGTCCTTAGAAATTCCAGACATTCCATGAAGATCAAGAAAGCCGTCATCACCGCCGCAGGACCGAATCAACACCACTTGCCGCTGCAAACCCTCGTGAGTCCCTCCGGCGAGACCAAGACCGCGGCCTCTCTTCTTCTCGATGAAATCTTCGCCAGCGGGATTGACTCCGCCGCCATCATCATCGCCCCCGGCACCGAACGGGATTTCTCCGCCGCCATCGCAGATCATCTCAACCAAGTCACCTTCATCGAACAAGCCGAGCCCCTCGGTTACGGTCACGCCGTCCTCCTCGCCAAGGACTTCACGGGCGACGATCCCTTTCTCCTTATGATGAGCGACCACCTTTATCTCTCGCTCTCGGAAAAATCCTGCCTCAGCCAGCTCCTCGAAATCGCCCAACAAGCGAAGTGCCCGGTCTCGGCAGTGCAGCCCACGCACGAAAGCAAGCTGCCCTACTACGGTGTCGTCGGAGGCACCCGTATCAGCGGTCGACAGGGACTCTACGACGTCACCAACGTCCTCGAAAAACCCACTCCCACTCTCGCCGAACAAGAGCTCATCGTTCCCGGCCTCCGCTCCGGTCACTATCTCTGCTTCTTCGGAATGCACGTTCTCAACAAGACCGTCATGGAACACCTCGCCGACGCCTTTGCCAAATCGCCGGACAAGCTCGCCCTCACTCCCTGCCTCGCCTCGAGCGCGCGCAGCGAAAGATTCCTCGCCTGCGAAATCCAAGGCCTCCGCTTCAATATCGGCGAACCCTACGGCCTCCTCCGCGCCCAACTCGGCATGGCCCTCGCCAGCGACAGTCGCGATGAAGTGATGTCCTCCATCATCGAACTCATCGCGGTGACCCGCTAAGCCACCCTCCCATTTAGCCATGCTCGTTTCCTTGATCACCGCAGAAGACTCCGCCACTCGCGACCGCTCCCTCGCCGAAGCCTGCGCACCCCTCGATCCCCCCGCCCTTCTCGCCGAGTGCCAGGAGCTCGATGCCTTCCGTCGCCAATCCGACAATCTCTACCACCGGGTCCGCGCCCTCTTTTTTCTGCAAGCAATCTACCGCTTTCACCTCCCCGAAAAACTTCCCGCCAAGGCCACCGGCTCTATCCCATTTGAGGGATACAAACACCTTCTCGCACGCCAGTTTGAAGAAGCGCTCGACACCTTTCTCGACGTTCAAAAACAAGACGGCCCGTCCGATGGCATCTCTTCCGCCCTCGCCGCCGCCTACCACCAACTCGCCTTCCAAACCCTCGCCAACCAGGTCCGCAAATCCGTCCGCACCGTTCGCGGCAACCAATGGATGTTCCGCATGGGACACCCCGCCGACCACCCCCTCCGTATCCGCCCCGAACTCCTCGCCCAAGACGACCACCTCTTCCCCGTCCTCTGCGAACGGACCCCCGTCCGCATGGACCTCACCCACTCCGCGTGGTCCGATATCTTCTTCCTCGGCATGGACTTCCCACAAGGAGCCCGCGTCGTCAACGTCTCGATCGACCTCGCCGTCCACGGGCGCGATGACGCCCCCAAGCCTCCGGTCGAAGCCTACCTCCGCATCATCGACAAGCCCGTCATCCGCCTCACCAGCATCGACCTCAAAGCCTCGGCCGAGATCGATTCCCTCGCGGAAGTTTTCGACTTTGCGAAAGACTACCTCGGCCTTCTCAAAGCCGCCGTCATCGCCTCCGGCATCGTCCCTCCCGGCATCGAAGGATCCGGAAAATCCCTCGCCGACCTCCTCTCTCAAATCGCCGGCCCCGGTCGCGGAATCGAAATTATTTCCTCAGTCAACGACATCCCGAAAGGCTCCCGCCTCGCGGTTTCGACCAATCTCCTCGCCGCTCTCATCAGCGCCTGCATGCGGGCCACGGGCCAAACGCAGTCACTCACCGGTGAACTCACCGAACCGGAACGACGCCTCGTTCTCGCCCGCGCCATCCTAGGCGAATGGATTGGCGGCTCCGGCGGCGGATGGCAGGACTCCGGCGGGGTCTGGCCCGGCATCAAACTCATCGAAGGCGAAATCGCCGGCGAAACCGATCCCGAGCATGGCATTTCCAGCGGTCGCCTCATGCCCAAACACCACGTCTTCTCGAACGATGAAATCTCAATCGAAGCCCGCCAGGCTCTGACCGATTCTCTCATTCTCGTCCACGGCGGCATGGCCCAAAACGTCGGGCCCATCCTCGAAATGGTCACCGAAAAATACCTCCTTCGTTCTTCCGCAGAATGGCAGGGCCGCCAAGAAGCCCTCAAACTTCTTGACCAGATCGTCAAGGCCCTGAGCCAAGGCGACATCCGCACCCTCGGCCGACTCACCACCGAGAACTTCCGCGGCCCACTCCAAACGATCATCCCCTGGGCCACCAACCACTTCACCGAAACCCTCATCGCCCGCGTCTCCGAGAAATTCGGCGACGACTTCTGGGGCTTCTGGATGCTCGGCGGCATGTCCGGTGGCGGCATGGGCTTCATCGTTGAGCCCTCCCGTAAACAGGAAGCCCTCACCGTGATCCACGAAATCATGCTCAAGACCAAGCGCGAACTCGAAAACGCCCTCCCCTTCGCCATGGACCCCGTCGTTTACGACTTCGCCATCAATCCCCACGGCACCTTCGGCGACCTCCGACGGGGAGCCGAGGCCCTCCTCCCCCCTTCCTACTACCACCTCTCTCTCGGCGAAACCCTCCGCACCCCACCCTCGGAACTCTCCGAGACCACCCGCGCCGAACTCGATCAATTCACCAACGCCTGCCGCAACAACCCAGCTTTTGAATCATCGATTCAAGCCCTCTTCGACACCCTCATCCCCCGCACCGCGAAAGGAAAAAAATCCGACACCTCACTCGCTAATCTCCTCAAGCAAAACGGCTTCGACTCCGCCCAACACGAACAGATTCGCAAGGACCTCCGCGACGCCCGCATCGGCCTCGCCCAGAACCGCCTCCCCGCCAACACCACCATTCGCGACGTCAAACCAAGCGACGTCACCGACTTCACTTCCACCTCCCCAAGTACGGAAGATCTCGTAATTGGTCAACAATCCCTCGCTGCTGGCGAAGTCGCCGTGGTCACCCTCGCCGCGGGCGCGGGTTCCCGCTGGACCCAGGGCGCGGGCGTCTGCAAAGCCCTTCACCCCTTCGTCCGCCTCGGCGGAAAACACCGCACTTTCATCGAAACCCATCTCGGGAAATCCCGAAAACGAGGCACTGAGGCAGGCACTCCCATTCCCCACTTCTTCACCACTTCCTACCTCACCCACGGTCCCACCAGCGACTTTCTCGACACCGTCGATCGCTACCACTACCCCGGCCCGCTTCATCTTTCGCCCGGTCGCTCCGTCGGCCTCCGCATGATTCCCACCGAGCGCGACCTCCGTTTCGCCTGGGAAGAACTGCCCCAGCAGGTTCTCGACGCCCAACAACAAAAAATGCGCGACTCCGTTCGCAACGCCCTCATCGGCTGGGCCAAGGGAGCCGGTGAAGCCTCGGACTACACCGATAACCTTCCCCTCCAGTGCCTTCACCCCGTCGGCCACTTCTTCGAACTCCCCAACCTCTTTCTCAACGGCACCCTCGCCGCGCTTCTCAAGGAACGTCCGCAGCTCAAGACCTTGATGCTCCACAACATCGACACCCTCGGTGCTGATCTCGACCCTGCCCTTCTCGGCCACCACCTTCAGAGCAAGGTCGGCCTCACCTTCGAAGTGATCACCCGCCGCCTCGAAGACCGCGGAGGCGGCCTCGCCTCCGTCAATGGACACCCGCGCCTTCTCGAAGGTCTCGCCATGCCCCGTGAAGAAGACGAATTCGCCCTCTCCTACTACAACACCATGACGACCTGGATCAACCTCGACCACCTCCTCGCCCTCTTTGGCCTCAGCCGCGAAGACATCCTCGCCGGAGATCAGGCCGTCATCTCGGAAGCCATCCGAAGCGTCGCCGCACGCCTCCCGACTTACATCACCCTCAAGGAAGTCAAAAAACGCTGGGGCAACGGACAGGAAGACGTCTTCCCCGTCACCCAGTTCGAAAAACTCTGGAGCGACCTCACCACCCTCTCCGAGATCGAGTCCCAATTCCTCGTCGTCCCCCGCTCCCGTGGCCAACAATTAAAAGACCCCGCCCAACTCGACGCCTGGCTCCGTGACGGCTCCGCCACCCACGTCGAGTCACTCTGCGAGTGGTAACGATCATCGCTCGCTTATCAGATTAATCCAAAGTTTTCGCGACCCCAACTCAACCACTGCTCCTTCGCGTCCGGGCCGTGTCGAATTAATTTCACTTTAGAGATCGACGGCTTCTAAAAAGTCGTCATAAAGGTCTTCAATACAAATCCGACTTTAGATACTCTTCCCATGAAATACCTGAATCCCTTCCTACTTTCCTGCGTAGCCGCCTGCAATTGCCACGCCGAACTCGTCGCTCATTGGCCCCTCGATTCCGATGCCCTCGATGCCACTGGCAACGCTCACAATGGAACTGTCGTTGATGGAACCGTCAACTTCGGCCAAGCCGGAGCCAACGCCAATACCGGCTCAGCCGCAGCGTTCCCTGACACTGGTCGCATTGATATTCCCTTCGATGCAGCTCTCAACGGCGAAAGCTTTACGATTGCACTCTGGGCAAACGCCGCCAGCACCGAGGGATTTGCCTCACCCCTCACCAGCCGCGATGATGTCATCGGAACCGGGACCTTCGGCTTCATCATCTACAACAACAATGTCGGACTATGGGATTTCTGGACCGGTGACGGTGACGCCGGCTGGGATAATTTAGCGGGTGCTGCGGTGACCACCGATACCTGGACTCACGTTGCCATCACCTATGATGCGACAACCGACACCAAGACCCTGTGGATCGATGGCGTCGTCTCTGCTACTGACAATGTTCCGCAGTCCGGCCCAACCCAATATTCTCCAAACGGAACGGTTGAGATGGAAAACCTTCATATCGGAGCCGGACAAGATGACGGACTCAATTTCCACTTCAATGGTCTCATTGACGACGTGGGAATTTGGAATGAGGCTCTCGATCAAACGGTCATTCAAAGCATCATGGCCAACGGGGTTTCCAGTGGTCTTCCTGACCCCGCCCTTTCTGTTCCCAATCCCATCAATCTCGTTCTCAATGGTGGCATTCAAGTTATTGGAATCCCCATCAACAATCCCGGCCAAACCCAAACCCTCACTGTTTCGGCCGCGACCTTTAACGGCAATCCTAACTTCTCCGTAACAACCCTGCCAGGGCCGGTCACTCCCGGCAGTTCTGAAAACCTCGTCGTCACCTTCGATCCTGCCGGAAACAACGGAGCCTTCGAAGCAGATCTCCAAATTACCAGCAACGACTCACTCACCCCCGTTCGCACCACCACTCTACGCGGAGCCATTCACGATCCCATGCTCGTATCTAACGCCACCGTCGACCTTGGTGAAAACACCACCGGAACGATTACTCTCACCAACAACGGAGCGACCCGCGCTCTGCAAGTTTCTGGCATTAATATTACTGGAGATCGCGATCATTTTAACCTCACCTCCATTCCAAACACAATCGCAGCCAATGGTGGAACCAACGATATCGAGATTTCCTTCGACCCTTTGGGCGAGCAAGGAAGATTCAGCGTCACTCTGACCTTCAATACCGATGATCCTATCAATCCTGCCTTCATCGTGATTGTCACCGCCAACGTCCCCTTGAGCGACACACTCGTGGCCTGGTGGCCGCTCGATGTCGATGGCACCGACGCCAGCGGAAACGGGTTCGATGGAGTCGTCGAAGGAAATCTGGTTGCCCGCCCCGGAGCCCATGGTGCCACCGGCGGTTCACTTGAATTCGATGGTTTTTCCTCCCGGATCGATGTCCCATTCGATCAAGCCCTCAATCCCCAGGACTTCACCGTGACCCTCTGGGCCAACGCCAGCACAACGGATGGATACGCCTCTCCAATCACAAGCCGTGACGATGTTGGCGGTGGCACCAGCACCCATGGTTACATTCTCTACAATGATACCGGCGGCAACTGGAACTTTTGGACCGGAGACGGAAACCCCGGCTGGGACACTCTGGTAGGAGGATCTGTGATAACCAATACCTGGACTCATATCGCGTTGACCTTCGATTCAGTCACTCAAACCAAGTCAATCTGGATCAATGGCACTCTTGCCGCCAGCGATGTCGCTGCGAATCAGTATTCGATCAATGGCACCGTTGAAATGGAACCGCTCCATATCGGTGCCGGACAAGACAATGGTTTGAACTTTTGGTTTTCAGGTAAACTCGACGATGTCGGCCTCTTTCGGGTGGCATTATCACCAGATGATATCAACTCAATCATGACCGACGGAGTCGGAGGCTTCACCGGATCCTCAAGAGCACTTGAAATCACAGACATTAACCTCGGCCCCAACCCTGGCGAGGTGACCATCACCTTCAACTCAGTCAACGGCGCAGCATACATTATTGAGCGCTCCACCGACCTTGCTCCCGATTCTTGGGACGAGTTGACCGACAGCCATGCCAGTGAGGGCGAAACGACCTCCTTTACCGACTTGAATGGCCCGGTTGGAGCCCCGAAACTGTTTTATCGCGTCATTCGCCCGTAAGTGTTTTTTAACCAAAAACCACACAACACGAGAGAAATTGAGTCTCTGGTGTCTGGTAGCTTAGTCCACACGTTCGCCGAAACGCTTTGAAGTGGGACGACGACGAACGCCAGCGCAGATCTTGGCAGAAGGCTTTCATTGCAGGTTCAACAGCTTGTGCACATGGTCTAACAACGTGAAATACGGGGCTGGATTTTCCACTTACAATTTGGGATACCCCAGCTCTTTGCGCTTCATATCTATCGCATCTTGTGCGCTCATGTCGCGAACGCTTATCCACCCACGACAGTCTCACCCAGCCTCTCGTTTCCATGAACTTGCCAGATGAACAAGAAATCTCTCACTGAAACTGACATCCGCACCAAGTTCATCACTCCCGCCATCGTCGGGGCTAATGGTGAAAAGTGGGACGTGATGACTCAGATTCGGGAGGAGGCCTACTTCACCGCTGGCCGGGTTATCGTGCGTGGAAAGACCGTGAAGCGGGGAGTCGCAAAAAAGGCGGACTACCTCCTCTACTACCGGCCCAACATTCCCATCGCAGTCGTCGAGGCCAAGGACAACAAGCACACTGTGGGCGACGGCATGCAGCAGGCCCTCGACTACGCCCAGATCCTCGACATTCCTTTCGCTTACAGCTCCAACGGCGACGCCTTCCTTGAGCATGACTGCACCGCAACCAGCGGCACCGTGACCCGTGAGATCTCCCTGGAAGACTTTCCCACAGCAGATGCACTCTGGCAACGCTACCAAATAGCCAAGGGCTACACCCCCGACCAGGTCGCCATCACCACCCAGCCTTACTATGACGACGGCTCAGGGAAGACCCCCCGCTACTACCAGCTCAATGCCATCAACCGCACTGTCGGAGCCATCGCCCTCGGGGTGCAGCGGATTCTCCTCGTCATGGCCACCGGCACCGGCAAGACCTACACTGCCTTCCAAATCATCTGGCTGCTGTGGAAATCGGGGGCCAAGAAGCGCATCCTCTTCCTCGTCGACCGCAACATCCTCGCCGACCAAACCAAGACCAACGACTTCAAGCCCTTCGGCGCGGCCATGACCAAGATCACCAACCGCACCGTCGACAAGTCCTTTGAGATCTACCTTTGCCTCTACCAGGCCGTCACCGGCACCGAGGAAGAGCGGAACATCTACAAGCAGTTCTCTGAGGACTTCTTCGACCTCATCATCATCGACGAGTGCCATCGCGGCAGTGCGGCCGAGGACTCCGCATGGCGACAGGTCCTTGAATACTTCTCCCCCGCCACCCAGATCGGTCTCACCGCGACTCCCAAGGAGACCAAAGACGTCTCGAACACCCATTACTTCGGAGATCCCATCTACACCTACTCCCTCCGCCAAGGGATCGACGACGGATTCCTCGCCCCCTACAAGGTCGTCCGCCTTGGTCTCGACAAGGACCTCGACGGCTGGCGTCCCGAGGCCGGGAAAGTGGACAAACACGGCAACGAGATCGAAGACCGCGAATACAACCAACGCGACTTCGACCGGAACCTCATCCTTGAGAAGCGCACCGAGACCGTCGCTGCTAAAATCACCGAGTTCCTCAAAGCGACCGACCGCTTCTCCAAGACCATCGTCTTCTGCGAAAACATCGACCACGCCGAGCGCATGCGTCAGGCTTTAGTTAACGCAAACTCCGACCTCGCCGCCGCCAATCCGAGATACGTCATGCGCATCACCGGAGACAACGAGGAAGGAAAGGCCCAGCTCGACAACTTCATCGACCCCGAGTCTACCTACCCGGTCATCGCTACCACCTCGCAGCTCATGTCTACTGGAGTCGATGCCCAGACCTGCAAGCTCATCGTCCTGGACAAGCGCATCGCCAGCATGACCGAGTTCAAACAGATCATCGGTCGCGGCACCCGGATCAACGAAGACTACGACAAGCTCTACTTTACCATCATGGACTTCAAGCAGGCCACCTCCCTGTTTGCCGATCCCGACTTCGATGGTGACCCCGTCCAGATCTACGAGCCCGGTCCTGATGATGCGGTCACCCCTCCTGATGATCTACCCGAAGGGGAAGAAGAGGGAGAGATCGTCGACGTCTTCCCCGATCCTCCCGACGAAGGTGACCCAGCAGGACCTCCCAGCAAATATTACGTCAATGACGTCGAGGTCCGGGTCGCCACCGAGAGGGTCCAATACCTCGGAGCCGACGGCAGGCTCATCACTGAATCCCTCACCGACTACACCCGCAAGACCGTCCTCGGCACCTACGCTTCACTCGATGACTTTCTCACCGTCTGGAATGATGCTGAGAAGAAACAAGTCATCCTGGAACAACTCGCCCAACAAGGCGTGTTTCTCGACGAACTCGCCGAACAGGTTGGCCGGGACTACGACGCCTTCGACCTCGTCTGCCACATCGCCTACGATCAACCCCCGCTCACCCGGAAGGAACGGGCCGACAAGGTCAAAAAGCGCGATGTCTTCGCCAAGTATGGCGACCAAGCAAGAGAATTACTGGAAGCTCTCCTGGAAAAATACGTAGCCGACGGCATCTCCAACGTCGAGTCGATGGACATCCTCAGAGTCGATCCCCTCAGCGGATTCGGAACCCCTCTCGAAATCGTCAAACTCTTCGGTGACAAGCCCGCCTATCTCAAAGCCATTCAGGAACTTGAGAGCGAACTCTACGACCCCGCAGCCTAGCCCATGAATGCCAATACCAAAACACAACTTCAACAGACTAAATCAAATCTCGGAAAGTGTGCTAAGAAGGTGGCAGCGAGGAACACCAGCACACAGCTCTTAACCGAAAGCGATTCGGAAATGAAAATCGGTTTCGGCACCGCAAGAGACTGGATCAGGTGGTCACATGCAATGAGTGACATAAAGTTTTCAACGAAATCCGAACGAAATTCGGCGCGAGTTCAAGGGATCGTTGAGTCTGTTCGTTTTAACCAGATGTGGACAGCAACGAACGCTTTGTTTGCTAAGGATTCAATACTCACAGCTGCTTCTTTCCCTGTCCCCCTGACATCAGCAGTCAAACGTAATGAAGTTAAGCGGTTTGAAATACTCTACAAATTTGCCGCATTAGATTCTGATCTCGAAAAATCATGCGTGGAAACACTTAACAAACTACTCTCGATGGAGTGTAAGGCCGACGGCATAGTGGGAATCTTAAGAGCCGACAACACCCCAACTATGTGGGAAGTCATTTACCGCAAATACATGCGACCGGAGGACAGAAGGCGTCCCATGGGCAAGGCTATAGCCACGGCTCTGGACAAGGCTCAAACAGCTAATGATCAAGCGTTAGAAACAAGCACCCCGCGAAATAATCAGCCGCCTCCGATAGTCCAAGGCCACGACCTAATCTATGCTGCTCGGAACTGGGCAGTTCACGGGATGCTGCTGACCAGTTTCTTTCGAGGCAGCCACAGTAAATACACCACTTTCATCAACAACATTACCTTGTTGCTTTCCGCCGTGCTCGAAGGCGCATCTCGAAATTTCTTATCCAAACTCTAGTCCATGCCCAACGTCTCCAACATCGTCAAATCCATCCAGGACATCATGCGCAAGGATGCCGGCACCTATGGTGACGCCCAGCGCCTCGAACAGCTCGGCTGGTTGTTCTTCCTCAAAATCTTCGACGACCGGGAGAAAGAAATGGAACTTCTCCGGGACAACTACAAATCCCCCCTGCCCCAGGAACTCCGCTGGTCCGCTTGGGCCACCGACGAGGAAGGCATCACCGGCGACGCCCTCCTCGACTTCGTCAACAACACCCTTCTGCCCAAGCTCAAGGACCTCACCGGAGGCGGCGACAAACTCTCCACCCTCATCCGCACCGCCTTCGATGACGCCAACAATTACATGAAAAATGGCACCCTGATGCGGCAGGTCATCAACAAGGTCAACGCCATCGACTTCAATGCCTCCGAGGACCGCCACATGTTCGGCGATATCTATGAGAAATTGCTCAAGGACCTCCAGTCCGCAGGCAATGCCGGTGAGTTCTATACTCCACGGGCCGTCACCGAGTTCGTCATCGACCGCTTGGACCCGCGCCTCGGCGAGAAGTTCTTTGATCCCGCCACCGGCACCGGCGGCTTCATCACCTGCCTCATCCGCTACCTGCGGAAACAGGCAAAGTTCGACGTAGACGAGGCCACCATCCAGGAATGCTTCTCCGGCGTTGAGAAGAAGCACCTCCCGCACATCCTCTGCCTCACCAATCTCCTCCTCCACGGCATCGATGTTCCCTCCAACGTCCGCCACGACAACACCCTCGCCCGCCCGCTCCGCGATTGGGGCCCGAAGGAGCGCGTGGACCTCATCGCCACCAACCCACCCTTCGGCGGCATGGAGGAAGACGGCATCGAGGCCAACTTTCCCGCCAATTTCCGCACCCGCGAGACCGCCGACCTCTTCCTCGTCCTCATCATGAAGCTCCTCAAGCCCGGTGGCCGCGCCGGACTCGTCCTGCCCGATGGCACCCTCTTCGGAGAAGGCGTGAAGACCCGCATCAAGGAACAACTCCTCACCGACTGCAACCTCCACACCATCGTCCGCCTGCCCAATGGCGTCTTTGCTCCCTACACCAGCATCAAGACCAACCTCCTCTTCTTCACCAAAGGAGCCCCCACCGAAGCCGTCTGGTATTACGAGCATCCCTACCCGCCCGGAGCCAAGAGCTACAACAAGACCAAACCCATCAGCATCGCCGAGTTCGACGCCGAGAAAAAGTGGTGGGGCTCCGAGAAAAACGGCTTCAAGGCCCGCAAGGAAACCGAGCAGGCCTGGCGCGTCTCCATCGACGACATCAAGGCCGGAGGCTTCAACCTCGACCTCAAGAATCCCCACAACGCCGACACCGGCCCCGGCGACCTCGACGTCCTCCTACCCGAATACGAAACCCTCCTCAGCCAGATCACCGAAACCCGCGCCGCCCTAAAAAAGGAACTCCAGCAAGCCCTCACGCGATGAAAAAGAAAGCCGCGACCAAGAAGGCCAAAACCCTTGCCAAAGAAAAAGCGGACAAGCTCGCCCCGCTCATGGCCGAGGTCCGTGACCTCATCAGCTCCGCCCGCCGCAGCGCGAGTTCGGTGGTCAACACCCTCCAAGTCATGACCAATTTCGAGATCGGTCGCAGCATCGTCGAACACGAGCAGCAGGGCGACGCACGAGCCGAGTATGGCAAGGAGGTTCTCAAAGAGCTCTCAACCCGATTGTGCAAAGAGTTCGGAAAAGGTTTTTCTCCAGTGAATTTGTCCTACATGAAGCGATTCTATCTCCTATGGAGGGATCGGGTCACAATTTTTCAGACCGCGTCTGAAAAATTGAATAGCCCCCGGAATCACCAGACACTGTCTCTTAAATTGGAAGCATCTAAGATTCCCCAGTCACTGACTGGGGAATTCAAAACCCCCTTCACTCTCAGTTGGTCTCACTACGTCCTACTCATCACGATCAAAGACCCCGACGAACGCAGCTTCTACGAAATCGAATCCAAAGAATCAGATTGGGATGTCCGCGAACTCAAACGCCAAAAGGCCTCCGCCCTCTACGAACGCCTCGCCCTCAGCCGCGACAAGAAAGGTCTTCGCCAACTCGCCACCGAAGGTCAGATCGTCACCCGCCCCGAAGACCTCCTCAAGGAACCCTACATCCTCGAATTCCTCGGCCTCGAAGAACGGGCCAGCTACTCCGAGTCCGACCTCGAACAATCCATCATCGACCGGCTCGAACACTTCCTCCTCGAACTCGGCAAAGGCTTCCTCTTCGAAGCCCGCCAACGCCGCTTCACCTTCGATGAAGATCACTACTTCGTGGACCTCGTCTTCTACAACCGCCTCCTGCGTTGTTATGTCATCATCGACCTCAAGCTCGACAAACTCAGCCACCAGGACCTCGGCCAAATGCAGATGTATGTGAACTACTTCGACCGCGAAGTGAAACTCCCCGAAGAGAATCCCACCATCGGCCTCCTCCTCTGCAAGTCCAAGAAACAAACCATCGTCGAACTCACCCTCCCCGCCGACGCCAACATCCACGCCCGCGAATACCAACTCTACCTGCCCTCCAAGGAACTCCTAAAACAAAAACTCCAGGAATGGAGCGCCGAACAAGAATCCACCGCATGACCCTCGAAACCTTCTTCAAAAAGTTCGAACTCTTCGCCGACGCGCCCGATGCCGTGGCTAAGATGCGGGAGCTGGTGCTTGATCTTGCATTCTCAGGGCGTCTACTGAGATCGGTGAACACCCAAAACAGTTGGGAATCCGAGCCTCTGAAGGATCTGACTTCTAAGATTGGCAGCGGCTCGACGCCAAGAGGTGGACGGGAAGCATACCACGAATTAGGAACGCCGCTGATTCGCTCGATGAATGTTCACTTTGCCGGGTTTACACCCAAGGGCCTCGCCTTCATCAATGATGAACAAGCAGACAAGCTGAAGAATGTAATCGTTCAGCCTGGGGACGTGCTTCTGAATATCACGGGGGCGTCGATCGGACGTGTAACAATGGCTCCTCAAGAGATGGCAGGCGCGAGGGTCAACCAACATGTGACAATTATCCGGCCCAAGGAAGATCTCGATCCACAATTCTTGTCCAAATTCTTGGCAAGTCCACGAATCCAATGGTGGATTAACGATGTCCAAGTCGGAGCAACGCGACAGGCTATCACAAAGGCCATGCTTCAGGCATTTGAAGTTCCGCACCCGCCCCTCGCCGAGCAGAAGCGGATCGTGGCGAAGGTGGATGAGTTGATGGCCTTGTGTGACCGGCTGGAGGCGCAGCAGCAGGAACGGGAGGCCCGCCACGCCGATCTCGCCCGCGCCTCGCTGGCCCGCTTTGCCGAAGCCCCCACCCCGGCCAACCTCAATCTCCTCTTCCATTCATCCTTCAGCATTCATCCTTCAGACTTAAGAAAGTCCATCCTCCACCCTCGCCGTCCAAGGCAAACTCGTCCCCCAAGACCCGAAGGATGAACCGGGAGAGCCCTTGCTTGATGTCGTTACGACACAGCGGGCGAAGTTGCAGGCATCCGGATCTCTCCGCAAAACAAAACCGTGCCGTCAGCTCAAGTTGGAGGAGGTGCCATACAGTGTCCCTAAAACATGGGCCTGGACGATGCTTGGAGAGATCACAGACATCGGAACAGGTAGCACTCCTTCACGAACCGAGGCTTCGTTCTGGGTAGATGGGACGATACCTTGGATTACAAGCGGATCAACGTCACGCTCGCCGATATCCAAGGGGGACGAACTTGTGACCGAAGCAGCGGTAAAGGCACATCGGCTAAGAATCTATGCCCCGGGCACCCTCTTGGTTGCACTCTACGGCCAAGGGAAAACCCGCGGACAGGTTGCCGATCTGAAAATTGCCGCCACGATCAACCAAGCCTGCGCTGCTATTTGCGCTCTTGAAGATATCCCACCGATGCAAAATTATCTCAAGCTCTTGCTTAGGAAGCAATACGACGAGATGCGTTCTCAAGCAGCCGGGGGTGCCCAGCCCAACTTGAATGTCCAAAAGATCAAGGAACTCCTTGTTCCAATCCCACCCCTCGCCGAACAACGCCGGATCGTGGCCAAAGTGGATCAACTGATGGCCTTGGTGGACCAATTGGAAACCCAGCTCACCACCTCCCGCGCCAACGCCAAGAACCTCCTCGAAGCCCTCGTCGCCGAACTCACTAATCAATCATGAGTGTAACGACATTCCATGAGGATGGAGGTAGTTTGATCCTCCAATATGCCCCGACGAACGGGAGCGACTATGTAACCTCAAAGCTGAAAAGCGATGGAAAAGCGAAGATCAGGAAAGTGTTTCATGTGACGACCGCACTCCGCAAGGATGAACCAGACTCCGAGGACGAACTTGAGGAGACCGAAGGCTTTGATATCGAATTTGAACACCTAAGTTTCGAGATCGGCCAAACTCTCGGACAGTATTTCCTCCTTAGCCGAGACGTTCTCGGTATCAACTACGACCTCTTTATTGATCGGGGAATTCGACTGGAAACCCGCCATTTCGTCGCTGTCCGTGACATCTCGATTTTCGGACGTCTTGATGAGTTTAACCTTAGGTCAATTCATATTGGAGGAGATCACGAGGACGCCATCCCAGAAGACGTCTTTAATCAATTCATCGCTGATTTCCCGAATACCACGGAGGTCGACAAATATGCACGCACCCGGATAGACTCTATCCTTAGCGAATACCTGAATAGCCCGAAGGACTTCCAAGCTGACTTCGAACAATACCGAAACAAGAAGCGAACATGGAAAGGCTCACTCCCAAGAAAGGCTCTTGCGCCGTATGAAGGCGATAAATTTTCGGGACTCTATAAAAAGCTCAAAGAGATGCTAGAAGGGATCACGAACTACTCGGAGCACCAGTGGCAAGAGGAAATTCTTGAAATAGTCCTCCTTCTGTTTCCTCGTTACATCAAAGCCTTTCGTGAGAGCCCAGTGAAAGATAGCTGGGCCGGAACAACTCGGAACGTTGACTTTCTTCTACTCGACGCAACTGGCTATATTGACGTCATTGAGATCAAGAAGCCTTCGTTCGGGCAAGTGGTCACTGTTCGCACGGGTCGCGGCAACTACGTTCCAAAACGAGAACTTTCGGAAGCTGTCATGCAGGTCGAAAAACACCTCTACCACTTCAACCGCTGGGGAGAGAAAGGAGAAAAAGAACTTAGCAAAAAATACCAGCAGTATCTCCCGAATGAATTGAAGGTAAAAATCGTGAACCCCAACGGAATGATCATCATGGGCCGCGAAAAAGACCTCACTCCCGACCAGAGAAACGACTTCGAAATCATCCGCCGCAAATACCGCAACGTCTTGGACATCATCACCTACGACGACCTCCTCCTCCGACTCAAGGTGATACGTAATCAATTCAAGAAGCATCAAACCATTTAACCAATGCCAGAAAACACAAAGGTCTATCGGCATCCTGCTTCCAAATGGGCTTTAATAACCCTTCATGAACGCAGACGCCCCTTCTTTCGCGCTAAGGATTTCAGTGCGATTGAATTGATTGCGCTCCCCGTCAAACCACTAATACAGATCCCAAGTTAAAATCATGACCCGAGAAATTAAAATCGTAGAGTTCATCGAGACCGAACTCATTGGCGGAGCAAAAAAAATTTGATGATGCTCCCAGCTCACCCCCGACAACGACATTTTCCGCAAATAATGATCTTGGCTTGGTGGATGTGAAATTCTAGCTACAGCCTCCCGCGCCCCGCCAAGAATCTCCTCAAAACCTTTTCCGCTGAGACAACCAACCCCAGCTAAACTGCACCATGCCCCTCTTTGAAATGACCGACCAGGCGTTCCGCGCCCTCAACCAAACCTCGTTTGCAGATCTCAACGTCTGCTTCGCACCCAGATCGAAGTTCTGGGAGACGATCTCTACGTCTTGTCCGAAGAATTTGGAGACTGGGATGAAAGCCGACGCAGGATTGACCTTCTCGCCATCGACTCACAGGCAAACCTCGTCGTGATCGAATTGAAGCGCACCAGCGACAGTGGCCACATGGAACTCCAAGCCATCCATCAATGGCTTGGCGCCAGCTCAGGAATCCGTGGTCTCGGATTCAATTATGCCGTCAATCAGGAAGAAGCCAAAGTCGAACTCTACGTCGACCGAGGTCAAGTATCCGAGAACAAGCGAATCTTTGATGAACTCCAATCTCACAAAGCAGAGATCGAAGTTACCTTCGGTAGTGAACTGATCTGGGAACGTCTCGAAGGCAAGCGTGCCTGCCGGATCAAGAAAGTGATCGGGATTGGCGGCTACCGTAGTCCCGAGACCCTATGGCCTGCCATCCAGGCAGAAATGGTGAAGGCCATGACCAGCCTGGAACACGCCTTACAGGCTCCACTGGACGCCCTTGAACTTTAAGTGAAGCCCGTCGTTGGATCGTAAATCACATATCCCCCTCACCAAATGTGGTTTCTTAGTGTCTACATTCGCACTCGGCCAAACAAGAAAGCCCCACAACCTGTTCTGGTTGAAGGGCTTATATGGCTCCGGCGCTTGGGATCGAACCAAGGACCTAGTGATTAACAGTCACCCGCTCTGCCGCTGAGCTACGCCGGATGCTCCTTTCGGTGCGGCGGGAATCTGTCGGTAGATCTACTTTTCATCAAGGAAAAATTGGCCTTTTTTGCGGTTTTCTTCACATCTCTGCCACAAAAAGGCCGGATCCCTTATCTCTAAAGGATCCGGCTTCGAAAGCTTGGAGGCGGAGGCGAGAATCGAACTCGCGAATACAGGTTTTGCAAACCCGCGCCTTACCACTTGGCTACTCCGCCTTCGGTGCGCGACTTGTTAAGGTGACGACGCCCCCCTGTCAACACCCCGATTTAGGAAAGAAGCGCTTCCGCCGTTTTTGTGATCGCTTCCAGAAGGTGGGTCAATTCCGTTTCGGTCACACTGAGCGGCGGCATCAGGACGATGGTATTCAAGATCGGCCGCGTCAACACATGGTGCTCGCGCAGGATTCGGCAAAACTCCTGTCCGCAGCCTTCGATATCGAAACCAATCATCAGCCCCACCCGGCGGATCTCCCCTACTCCGCGAATCTTTCGCAGGCCCGCTTCCAAGATTGCGCCCTTCGGCTCGACCCCCGCCAGCGTGTTTTCCTTTTCAAAAAGGGCCAAGCTGGCAAGGGCCGCCGCGCACCCAAGGGCGTTGCCAGTGTAGCTATGCCCATAGTAAAAAGTCCGGCCAGCCCCTTTGAAGCCTTCGTAAATCTCCGAGGTGGTGAGAGTTGCCGCCAACGGCATCGTTCCGCCGGTGAGGCCTTTGGCGAGACAGAGGAAATCGGGCACGACCTCTTCGTGCTGACAGGCGAACATTTTTCCGGTGCGACCAAATCCTGTCATGACTTCATCGAGAATGAGATGAATGCCACGCTGCTGCGTCCACTCCCTCAGCCCGGCGAGCATCCCGGTTGGCCAGGGACGCATTTGATTCACGCCCTGGATCAGCGGCTCGATCACCACTGCGGAACCCGTTGCGGTCACGACTTCGGGCAGCGCCTCAAGATCGGCCAAACTTTGCACGCGGTAAACTTGCAGCCCGCACTCGCCATAGCCTTTGATAAAGCGGGAGACCCCTCCCACCGAAGCGGCTCCGAGAGTGTCACCGTGATAAGCATTCTCAAAAGCAATGATGCCGGTGCGCTCCGCGTCGCCATTTTGCTGCCGCCATTGCAACGACATTTTGAAAGCAACCTCGAGTGCCGTCGAGCCATCGTCCGAAAAGAAGCAGCGCGGCAATGATCCTTCGGGGAATAAGGAACAGAGCTTCTCCGCCAATTCGCTGGCCCGGTCATTCGCCAGCCCCAGATAGGAACTGTGGCAAAGGGTGGCGGCCTGCTCCTGGATCGCGGTCACGATCGCGGGATGGCTATGGCCGTGAAGGTTGGTCCAGATACTCGAATTCGCATCGAGGTAGGCCCGATCATCGAGATCAAAGAGCCACGATCCTTTCCCCCGCCGAATGACAATCGGATCACTCTGCTCCCAAATCTCCTGATCGGTAAAGGGATGCCAAGCGTGGTTCCGGTCAGCGAGGACCCACTGCTTACTGAGGTCCTTCATTGGGCTTCCCGAGCATTTTATCGACCTTGGCTACGAGATTCCACGGGCAACGGTTCCGCTGATACTTCCGCCAAAGAATATCGCGGAGGGCTTCCAGGACCTCCTTGGAGGGAGGATCAAGCCTCTCCCAGCCCTCATCGTCATCGGCCTTAGTATAAAGCTCGAACCGGCCACCGTGATGATTCGCACGCCAAAACCGTATTTCTTCACCTTCCTGCTCCCGCCATTCGTGCTTCGTCATGCCGGGAGTCTTTGCCCATCGACCGAAAAATCCAATTTCCAAATTTCAGTTTAAGTTTTTCAATTTCGATTCTTCTGCTCTAAATTCCGCCCGTGCGCACCGCAGCCCTTAGCGATGTTCTCAAGGTAATGACCGATCTTATTGCCTGTTTCCTTCTCGCCGCCGTCATTCCCCCCCACTCTACGAGATGGGTAAAGGTTTTGCGCACCCGACTCTCACTAAGGATACGGCGGACAAGGTCACCTGGTTGGCGACCAAGGCTGACAACCTCTACATGGGAAAAAGGATGACCAAAGGCCTCAACCCGATTGGAGCGCTCATGCACACGGGTCTGGCCCTCATGCTTTACTTTCGCTTGATCAAACCGAAGGGGCCTCTCTGGGAATGAGACACCTAATCCTCGATCTCATCTATCCGCCGGTTTGCGAACTCTGCAAATCCGGCCTCGATCGTGGCTCCGCGCTCTGCGAGAGCTGCCACGACACTCTTCCCCGCATTCGCGAGCCCTTTTGCCAAAACTGCGGCGAAATCTTCGATGGCAATCTTCCGGATGATTTCAGCTGTCCCAATTGCCAGGGCCTGTCTCTCGATTTCGAATTCGCCCGCGCCTCTCTACAAGGACGCGAGCAGGCCTTCGAACTCGTCCACCTGCTCAAATACCACCGTCGCTTCTACCTGGCTCGGAATCTCGCCCAATACCTGGAAGAAACCCGCCTCGAAGATGCACGCTTCCGGGCCTTCGACGAAAACACCTTCGTGATTCCGGTCCCCCTCCATTGGCGACGCCAACAATGGCGGCAAGGAAACCAGGCGCATGAATTAGCCCGCCACTTCTGCAAGCTGAATGAACTTCCGCTCTGCACGGGACTGAAGCGAATCAGATCCACTGGAACCCAAACCAAGCTCAACCGCCATCAACGGCTCACGAATCTTCGAGACGCCTTTGCCATTCAGAAATCGTGGATTCCTCGGCTCCACGGAGCCAAGGTCATCCTGATTGACGACGTCTTCACCACCGGCGCCACCTCCCACGCCTGCTCACGGGTCCTCAAACGGGAAGCCGGGGTCTCAAAAGTTTCGATATTAAGTCTCGTTCGTGGATAAACGTCGCTTGCCATGCCCGTAGATGGGTAACCATTCCGCCATGCAAAGACGAATCTTTCTCACATCATCAGCTGCTGCCTTGGGCTTCTTCGGCCTCCAGAAATACCTCTACGCCGAAAACGCCCCACGCATCATTGAGCCTTACGGACCGCTCCTGCCCGACTCCGACGGGATTCTTGATCTCCCCAAAGGCTTCCGCTACCAGATCATTTCACGATCAGGTGGCACGATGAGTGATGGCCTCAAGGTCCCGGGCATGCCCGATGGCATGGCCTGCTTCCCCGGTCGCGATGGCACACTTATCTTGGTCCGCAATCATGAACTGGGAGTGGATTCCCAAGCTCAAAGCCCCTTCCCGGGCCAAATCGTGCCCGATCACTTCCCCAGAGACTATTCCTACGACATGGGCGAGAGAGGCGAGAATCCCCACATCGGCGGAACCACCAACATCGTCTACGATCCCCTTCGTGGTGAAGTTCTCCGCGAATTCCTCTCCCTCGTCGGAACCGACCGGAACTGCGCCGGGGGAGCCATGCCCTGGGGCTCTTGGATCACCTGCGAAGAACCCGGCGACCTCACCAGCGAGCGTGGCCGTAATCACGGATACTGCTTTGAAGTCAAAGCCAGCGATGACGGCAAACTACAAAAAGCCGTTGCTCTTAAGAAGCTTGGCCGCTGCCGTCACGAAGCGGTCGCGCTCGATCCCAAAACCGGAATTCTCTACCTCACCGAGGACATCAACGACGGCCTCCTCTATCGCTTCATTCCAAAACGACAAGGCGATTTCACTGACGGCAAACTGCAAGCTCTCGCCATCATTGGCACTCCTTCAGCAGACCTCCGCAACTATCGCGGCAGCACGGCCAAAATTGCCGAAAACGTCCGCATGAAGGTCGAGTGGATCGACATGAAAGACCCCGAAGCACCCGACGCCGACCTCCGCTATCGTGGCTTCAAAGATGGCGCGGCCTGCTTTGCTCGTGGCGAAGGGATTCAGTATTCTGATGGCTCCCTCTTCATCTGCTGCACTGACGGCGGCCCCGAAAGCCAAGGACAAATCTACCGCCTCATCCCGGGCGAGACCGATGAGTTGGAACTCTTCCTCCAACCCAAATCCGACGAACTTCTCACCAATGGCGACAACCTTTGCGCCGCTCCCTGGGGTGATCTCATCATTTGCGAAGACCTCGTCGCCGAGCACAAAAGCAAAGTCCCGCACATCCGGGGCATCACGCCCGAGGGCAAGATCTACACTCTCGCCCGCAACGCCAAAAACGCCTCCGAGTTCGCCGGTTCCTGCTTCTCTCCCGATGGCTCGATCATGTTCGTGAACATGCAAGGCCTAGGCTACACCGTAGCCATTACCGGACCTTGGCAGGACCGTGTCTAACAAATAGATTCACTCAGTGAACTACCGCGAGGCCATCGACTGGCTCTACTCCACCCAGCTGATTGGAATCAAACTGGGGCTCGAAAGCCCGACCCGCCTCCTGCGGGACTTCCTCGCGTTCCCGCCCCACACCACCAAAGTCATCCACGTCGCCGGCACCAATGGCAAGGGCTCGACCTGCGCCATGATTGATGCCCTCGCTCGCGATCTTGGCTTGCGGACCGGCCTTTTCACCTCTCCTCACCTCATTCACTACCGCGAAAGGATTCGTGTCAGTGGCGGCGATATCCCGGAAGAAAAGACGGCAGCCTTGCTCACCGAGATCAAAAAACTAACAGCAGATTGGGATCCCCATCCGACTTTCTTTGAACTGACCCTAGCCGTTGCCATGAGACACTTCCGTGATCTCAAATGCGAGCTCATCGTCCTCGAGACCGGCATGGGAGGACGACTCGATGCCACCACCGCCATCCCCGCCGACGTCTGCGTCCTCACCCCGATCGCGATGGATCACGCGCAGTGGCTAGGTTCCACCCTCGCTGAAATCGCGGAAGAAAAAGCGGCAATCGCCTTGACCGGCAAACCGCTCATCTCGGCCAAACAAGAGCCCGAGGCCGAACTCGTCATCAGACAGGTCGCCAACCAAAAACAGGCCCCTCTCGAATTCGTCACCGAGCCCCTTCTGGGATACTCCCTCGGCCTAACCGGAGAACATCAACGATACAACGCCGCCCTCGCGTGCGAGGCCATGACGGCAGCCGGTTATTACTTGAACTACGATGTTGTTCAACACGCTCTCGGCCACGTCCAGTGGCCCGGCCGCTTCGAACGAGTCCGCGAAAACCTCATCCTCGATGCCGCGCATAATCCCCACGCGGCGCACGCCCTCGTGCAAACGTTCCAAGTAGAATTCCCCAACAAAAAGGCCGAGATTATTTTTGGCGCCGTCGAAGATAAAGACTCAACCGAAGTCCTTCGCATCCTCGAACCCATCGCCTCACACTTCCACTTCGTCCCCGTGAATTCCCCCCGTGGAATTCCGCCTGAAAACCATCAAACTGGTTTAGATTTCACCCTGCACAACTCAGTCCAATCAGCCCTCGATGCCACCAGTGACTCTCTCACCCTCCTCACCGGCTCCCTCTTTCTGTTAGGCGAAGCCAAGGGGATTTTTGAGAACCAGGAAACGCGCGCCATGAGTCAATAGCTCAATTTCCAATCTGGCATTTGCACAGAATCTTGTCATCCTCCGGGTATGAAAATTTTCGTTCTCACTACCCTCTCGTTGACCCTCATCTCCTGCGTCTTCCAAAAGAGCAAATTACCAAAACCCAGCAGCGATCGTAGCAGTCTCGATGCCCCGGTGCCCGATCAGGCCATGGCAAGGAAATACAATGCCAAGCTCGCCCGCATTGGCCTAGGCCACGCCATCTATATGAGGAAGTGCGGCGAATGCCACCTCCACGTCCTCCCCGATGAGATTAAGAGCAACAACTGGCACCTCATCGTTCCGGGGATGTCCTGGAATGCCGGCATCTCTCCCAATGAAGAAACGGCACTTCTCGACTACCTTCGGATCGCAGCCAAAGAAGCGCCCAAATCCTAGTAAGATCTCAACGGTCCGAAAATTCGTCGAGGTAGAGCTGCAAGGCCGCTTCCTCACTTTTGGTGAGACCGGCCCGCGTCGCCATGATCGAGACCTTCTTGTGATACCCAGGAAGCGTTGCAGAAGAAGGGAGGCGGTTTTCGTGACAGCTCACACATTGGTTCCGGTAAATCTCGTTCCCTTGCTTCAGCTCAACCAGTGACTTACCACTGACCTCAGCCAACTTTGCGGTTGGTGTTGGGGTCACGATTTCCTGTTGATCGACACAGGCAACAAGAGCGAAGAGCGCCACAGCTCCCGGCGCAAGAATTCTCATAATCATGCCCAGACCCTAACAAATCTCCGGCCCGCACGCCACACCTTCTCCACCCGTAATCAACCGACGCGCAGTCTTTCGCCGTATCTGCGGAGAAAATCCCCCACTCGCCCGGTAGTTTCTGTGTCATGAAATCTCTCACACTGCCCAGCCAGGAAATTGCCACCGCTCAAAAGATTGGCCCCGTCGCCTACGGAACATGGAGTGGCGGACGCTACATGCACTTCGGCGAAGTTCTGACCGAAGAGCATTACCACCGTTGCGTCTCCCTCGCCTACGAACAAGGGATCCGCACCTTCATCACTTCGGACGTCTACGGCTCCGGCAAGGCCGACACCCTCCTCGGACAGGCCCTCGAAAGATTCCCGCGCGAAAGCTACAAACTCATCGGCGCCATTGGCCACGATTTCTACGAAGGCAAACGCCAGGGCAACGCCGGATACCCACGCTTCACCGATCCCGAACTCCGCTCCGCCGACAGCTATTCCGACTTCCTCCATATGGCGACCCGCCTCTCACTGGAGCGCTGCCAAACTGACTACTTCGATTGCCTCCTCCTCCACAATCCCGACGTGCATGGCTACACCAGCATCAACGTTTGGGACGCCATGGACAAACTCCGTCAGGAAGGGTTCACCCGCGAAATCGGCATCGCCCCCGGACCTGCCAACGGCTTCGTCCTCGACCTCGTCCAATGCTTTGAAAACTACGGCCACCTCATCGACTGGGCCATGATCATTCTGAATCCTCTCGAACCTTGGCCCATGAGTTCGATTCTCGATTGCGCCGACCAGTTCGGCATCAATCTCATGACCCGCGTGCTCGATCACGGCGGCATCTTCTATGATGAACTGAAGTCCGATCACGAATTCAAACCCGGTGACCACCGCGCCTACCGACCCGATGGTTGGGTCAAACGCGGTTACGATTTCGTCGAGCAAATCCGCCCCATGGCTGCCGCCCACGGACTAACCCCATTGCAGTATGCCGCCAACTGGAACCTCTCCCACTCCGCGGTCAAATGCGTCATCCCAACCTTCGTCCAAGAACCCGGCGAGAACGCCCGCAGCATCGAAAGTAAGATCGATGAAATGTCCCACCTCCCCATCGTTCATCTGAGTGAAGCCGAAGTCCAAAAGGTTCGTGAACTCGGTGATAACACCGACTGCATGCTCCTCAAGGGATCCAGCGGACGCCACACCTCCAGCGAACGTTGCGACGAGTGGCCCATGCGCCCCGACCTTCTCGATATCGCCCGGACCTATAACCTCGGCACTCATTGGTAAATCCCGACTTCCTCAAAAAATGCTCCAAACCAGTCTTAGTCTCTCCGAACCCACGGAAGAGATCAACAAACTCATTCTTTCGGTTTCCGAAGACCTTCTCGAAGGCTTCCACGAAGCGCCTTTCAATGCCATCGCCGAGCGCACCGGGCTTGCCCTAGACCTCGTCCTCGATCGCATTCGTATCATGTTGGAGGCGGGCACGATCCGTCGGGTCAGACAAACGCTTCTCGCAACAAAGCTTGCCGAAGGAGCCCTCGCCGCTTGGCAGGTTCCCAAGGAGAAACTTACGGCCGCCTTCCGCTTCATGGCGGATGAAGATCCCTTTTCCGGTCACATCGTCGTTCGCTCGACGGATCGTGACCTCCCCGGTTCTCAATACAATCTCTGGACCACGCTCAAGGTTCCCCAAGGAGAGTCTCTGACCGACCACGCCGATACCCTTCAGAGCATCGTTGGAGCGGAGAGCTACCGTCTCATGCCTGCCCACGGCGTCTTCGCCCTCGGCGTCGGTCACATGCGTCGCCGCGGTCTCGAGCCCGACGCAAAGACCGATGAACCCGCCCGCATGATGACGACCCAAAACGTCTCCCTTTCTGACGAAGAATGGACCGTCCTTCTGGCTCTCAAAGGTGACCTTGCCTTGGCAGAGATCACCCCTGCCCCCTGGATCGCCCGGGCCAAGGAAGCCGACATGTCGCTCAAGCGCTTTTACGAAGTGGCTCACTGTCTTAATGATAAAAAAGTCATCGGCCGATTCTCAACCTTCCTCGAACACGTCAAGCCATCCGCCTCCGGCCAAAAAGTGACTCGCTACAACGGCCTCTTTCACTGGGCCGTCCCGAAAGGAATGGAGAAACAAGCAGGCGCCGAAGTCGGCCGCCATTTCTGCATGACTCATTGTTACTGGCGTGAAGGAGGCCCTGAATTTGGCGATGTCAACATCATGGGCGTCGTCCATGGAACAGACAAAGACGTCGTTCTCGCTCAAAAAGCCGCGATCGATGCCCATCTCGCCCTGGTCGGCATCCCCCTCCTCTATACCAGCGTCTTCTGGGGCGGGCAATCCGAGATCAAACCCTCGGAAATCTCGCCGGTCATCTACCGCGAGTGGCACCAGCAGCATCGCCCGGCCTGACTACTTACGCCCAATCCAAGCAATCGCGCCCGGAATCATCCGGCGCCAAGGCATCGCTTTGACCAGGTTTGCCAGCCTCTCCGCCTCATTCCGGCGCGGAATGAGAGCCGTCTCTTCCAACATACCCGCCACCGTCTTCGCCGCCGCTTTTTCCACCGGCAGAGTCAACCACAGCAAGACCGTGCACAATCCGAGCACGGCGGCAATGACCCCTAAGCACCAAGACGCCCCGAGCTTTCCAACCACCATCGCAAAGGCCATCACCACCGTGGTGAAGGCCGGCATCGCCCAACTAAACTTTAGCGCCCAGGTTCGCCATCCCACCACCTTGTCCTGCTGCCGCGCCATCAAGACCATTCCCGCCAATAAGGCCGCCTCCGCGACACTTTCCCCCTTCTTCGATGTCGCCTGCTCAGGAGACAAAACCAAATGAGAGGGCCCCAGCTTCACAAACGAGAGCTTTTTCACGGTCACAATCACCGATTCGGCCTTCCCCTTTTTAAGAATCTTCTCCGCCAGTTCCTGACCGCTCAGAGAGACCTCGGCCCCACCCTCCCTCTTAACAACCCGTTCATAGAAGAACTTTCGGGCTAAAAACGAAAGAATCACAGGGATCAGGCCAGCGAGCAGGATAAACTTCATAACAATTGTGTCCTGCCATCATTCACCCAGATCACTGACTTTTAAATTCCATTTTTCACCTTTTCCTCCAAACTCCGTCACACAACACACCACTTCCCTTCCATGGCCGAAACCCAAGATCCTCAAACCACCCCGGAATCCAATCCCAGCGCAACACCTTCCTCAAATCAAAACCTGATTCTCGGAATCGTCATGGGCGCCGTCGTCCTGCTCCTCCTCTTGGTCATCAACCAACAGTTCAACAAAGATGACACCCACAACGATGATCAAAAGCTCCTCGCCCTCAAAAAGCAGCTCGATGATCAAAAAGTTACCAACAACAGCATGCGTTTCGCGACCGGCACGAATAACGCTCAAAGCGCCACCGCGCTCGCCGACGCCATCAAGCGCGACACCCAGACCCTCGCCGAGCTAGTCAATGCTTCGGTTACCAACTCTGCCGAACTCGGAACTGCCAACCAGGCACTCCTCGATTCTCAAGCCGCCAACCGGAACCTTCAGGCACAGCTTTCCCAATATCAGAATACGGCTTCCCGCGTGCCTACTCTTGAAGCTCAAATTGCCGACCTCCAAAAGAGCCTCGCCGGTGCCGTCGACAAGCTCACCGCAGATTCCATTCGCGATGAACTCTCCCGCGTCAAAATAGAGCGCGACAAGCTTCTCGCTGAAATCGCCCAACTCAAGTAAGAAGCCGCAAGCATGATTGACCGGCAATCAATCCGCCCATAAAAAACGCAGAGCAGCCAAAACTACCCCGCCCTGATTCGTTCAAGGTGATGAGAGTGGCAGGATCCCCAAAACTAGGATGACCGGTGGAGATGGCGCACCGATTCTTTCACCACTGCCTGATGGCAGGCAATCCTGGCCTCCAACAACCCGCTGCTGGGAGTCTCAAAGGTCAGCGACAAGGGGCAACCCATCTTGGCCAGATAGATCGCTTCCGGCCAATCTTCTGGAAGGTCGGGATTCTCAGAATGAAAAATCCAACCGGGCTCGGTGACCTCGTGATCATCAATGATCAACTCCGGCTCCGAAGGAAAAGTCCCAGAAGCCGCGCTCAAAACCTCTTCATATCGCGGCCCGCACACCCCAAGATTGATCTCGTAGAAGTAAAACCCCGAACTCTCCCAGTCTTCGTGAAGCGAGAGGAACAAGCGGGGAATATCCTGCAACTTCAACCAAGCAATATGCGCGCAGACTTCACTTGTCTGGCATTGGCAATAATCCCGGTTCAAATCGATCCCCTGACCGTTCTCCCTCGTTCCATTGGCCAGACCAGTCGGATTCAGAGCCGGGCAAATCAACCAACGGAAGCGCTCATCGAAAAAGTCATCACGGAGCAAGCCCAAGAGAGCCTGCGGTCCCGCCGGTTCATCACCGTGCACTCCTGCCGAAAGGTAAATACACGGCAAACTGGAATCCCCCCTGCTCGAGGCCTGCACCGGAAAACTATCAACTTCAATCAAGACTTCGGTCTCGAAGCCCCGGGAAGCAGCCTCGGACTTCCATTGCCGGGAAAACTCAAGCCAGTCCATTATTTCTTCACCGGACGGAATGACCACTCGGGCGACCCCGGAGGCTCGGGAGCCACTGGGACCTTACCCAATCCAAAGTCAGCAGGAGTCAACTGACGCTCCTCCCAAATCTTGGCGGCCTTGCCATTCCAAAACCCATAAAAACTAGGATAAAAAGGATCGACGAAGTCAACGTCAGCCTTATCCAACACATCCAACTCCAGAAGATGGTAACTTGCATTCACAAGCAGTCGCCGAAGATCCTCGTTCACAAAATCTAACGAAGCCCCCATTGTAGTGCAGAAGCTTGTCCCAGTCGCCGTCCCATTCGGTGCGGTGTATGGGTGAAGCCACGCCAGCGCCATCATTGGCTCATTTTGCGGACCATCAGTAATTTTAGACGTCGGATCCAGCGACTCAGTAACCGCTCCGCGGAGGAGGATGGTATCTTTCGTGGTGAGATGCTTGACCCCGTAAACATCACTCGGTCCAAAGACTTCCTTGACACTCTTAAGAATCGGATGATCTTTCTGCCCTTTTTCAATGACACCGAGAGCGCCTTGAACCTTGTGCTTGCCATGGTGACTGACCCACGTCTCACCCATAATCTTCAAACCCCAATCACCAGCTGCCATCTCTCCAAATTTCCCCTTTCCGAGAAAACCATGGGTAGAAGTCCGGAAACCCACCAATGGCTTTCCGGCATTCAAGTAGGCCGTCATATGTTTTGAAGTCGCCTCATCGACCTGCCTCATCCGAGTGCCTACGATGATCAAATCGGCGCTATCGAGATTTTCCCAACCCACAATCCCATGGGAATTGTTAGGATCGATGTAAGTTCCGTCCATGCTCCATGAGAAAAGCACAGTGGTATCAAACCCGTGACGGTGGGAAAGAATTTTGGCCAGCATCGGCATCGATTCTTCCGAACGATACTCCTCATCGCCCGAAATCAAGACGATCTTCTTCCCCTTTCCAGGGCCTTCCTTGCCTTCAAAGCTCAGCCATTTATCCTGTGCCACCGCAGTTAAGCTGGTCGCTCCCGCCAATATCAATCCGAAGAATCGTTTCATCACCTCTACTTAAAATTGGAATGGCCTCCAAGAAAAGAAAGAAAGTCTGACACGACCCAGATTCCGTGGTTCTCAAACCTAGCCTCGATAAGATAGACTCCCTACATGCCCATCTGCCGACTTCTCTTATTCGCCCCGCTGATCCTCCACGCTGGGGAATACCCCGAGATCTTCCACCAGGCCCCGTCTCCGCGACACCCTGACGCCGTAACCTCCGAGTGGCCTCGCTTCATGGGCCCCACCGACAATTGCATTTCGCCCGAAACACACTTGCTGGAAAAATTTCCCAAAACAGGCCTTCAGCCCGTTTTCGAGCTCGCCCGCGGAGAATCCTACGCCTCTCCCATCATTTCCGGAGGAAAACTCCTTCATTTCCATGCCATCGATTCGGCCGAAACGCTGGACTGTCACGACCCCGAAACCGGCAAACGACTCTGGACCTTCTCCTACCCCATTCAATATCGCGACCGCTACGGCTTCTCAGCGGGCCCCCGGACAAGCCCTGTGGTCCAAGGTGAGCGGGTTTTCCTGATCGGAGTCACCGCGATGCTCCACTGCCTCGATCTCCAAACTGGCAAAGTCATTTGGAAACGCGATCTTCAGGAGGAATTCTCCGTTCCCCAGTATTTCTTCGGCTTCGGGCCAAACCCCGTCATCTACCAAGATCGACTCATTATCAATATCGGGGGGAAAGAGAACAAAACCATCGGAACCTGTGTCACAGCGCTCAAGACCTCGGATGGGACAACACTTTGGAAACATCAAGATCAATGGGGCGCATCATATGCCTCCCCTGTCATTGCTAATATCCATGGTCAAGATGTTGCCCTTGTCATCGCTGGAGGTGAGTCAAAACCAACCCATGGAGGCCTCCTCACTCTGAACCCCCTGACCGGGAAATTATACTCCAGGTTCCCGTGGAGGGCCGACATCTATGAATCGGTTCTTGCTTCGTCACCTCTTGCGCTCCCTAACAATCAGGTCTTCATTTCAGATTGCTACGAAAAAGGCGGAGTTCTTCTTCAATTTGATAAAGAACTTCAACCCACCCCCGTGTGGACCGAGCGCTATTTTGGGATGCACATGATGATCCCCCAACTCATTGACGGTCATCTCCTTGGCTTTGCAGGACGCAACGTCCCTGATACCCAATTAAAGAGCGCCGACCTGAAAACCGGAGAAATTCTGTGGGAAAATGACATGCGCTGGACCGAGGGGAAACGGGTGACGGGGCTATTTCGAGGCTCATTTTTAAGAACCTCTAATCGACTTTTCTCTCTCGGGGAAGATGGCAGTTTCACCGAACTTAAGTTCACTTCAAAGGAACCTGAAATCCTCCAAAAAGCCCGTCTTTTCAGTGCTACAGAGTCCTGGACCCCTCCCGCCCTATCCAGAGGACTCCTCTATATCGTTCAGAATAGCAAAGGATTCGAGGGCTCGCCAAGGAGGTTGATTTGCTACGATTTCCGCGCCCAATCCAAGTGAAAAGAGAGCTATCAGCATTCGACTAACAGTTAAAATTTGCCATTGACCATTTTGATCGTCGATACCACATTCCTCGGATGGCGAAAGCAAAAACAAAAGCAAAAACAAAAGCAAAAACAAAAGTAAAAGCAAAAGCGAAGCGGTATACCGCGGAGCAAAAGGCAGAAATTCTGGACTTCATCGAACAACAAGGACGGGGAGGACAGACCAAGGCAGTTCAAAAATTCAAAGTAACTGCGGCAACAATCGCGTCCTGGAAGAAGAAAGCCAGCGGCGAATCGATTCCAGACTCAACACGGGGAGGTGGCTCCAAGGAACTTCGCGCGCTTCAGGATCTCGCTTTAATCTTGAAAGAGATTGAAAACACCGAAGCTCATCTCGCGAAACTCCAGAAAGCCTACCTGAAAGCGAAAGCAAAACTCTGATCTCGTGATCCCCTCAATACTTTAACTAAAAGGGCTTCTGTTCACAGAAGCCCTTTTTTTTGGCTACCCTCCCAGGTAGCTCATTTCAGCCTTCTTTCTGTCAACCAGGCCCCGCTCCTCGGAATAACGATCCACCCGTCTCCCCCAAAGTCCCTCGAGAAATTCGAGCACTCCTACACCTCCGACTTCACCACGTACAACGGCACGGACATCCGCACCATCAGCCGCAAACAGACAGGTATAAGCCTTCCCCTCCGCCGATATCCGCAGTCTCGAACAGTCTCCACAAAACGGCTTGGTGACAGACGAAATCACCCCGAATTCTCCAGCACCATCTAGAAATTCCCATCGTTTGGCGACCTCTCCTGGATAAAATGCTTCCGCGGGCGACGCCGGAAACTCCGCGCGAACCATCGCTACGATTTCCTCCGAAGAAACAACCTCTGCCAAGTTCCAACCATTACTCTCCCCGACGTCCATATATTCAATAAACCGGAGCGTGAGCCCCCGCTCGCGGCACCAGCGAACCATTGGGACGATTTCCCCTTCATTCACTCCCCGTTGCACCACCATATTGATTTTGACTGGGAGTCCGTTTTGGAGTGCTGACTCGATGCCCAACAACACCCGGTTAATCCGGGCGCCCACTCCATTCATTTTTGAAAAAATCTCCTCATCAAGAGCATCGAGACTCACCGTGACCCGATTCAACCCCGCTGCCGCTAGTCCGGCAGCATGGTGATTCAGCAGAATCCCATTCGTCGTCATCGCTAGATCTTCGACACCGGGCACCGAAGCAATCATCGCCACCAAATCTTCGACACCACGTCTCAAGAGCGGCTCACCTCCGGTCAGACGGATTTTCTTCACGCCCAACTCGACTCCGGCCCGAACAATCTCGACCAACTCTCCGAAAGTTAAAATCTGCTCCCGAGGCAGGAATTGATACCCAGGCCCAAAAACCTCGACTGGCATACAATACCGGCAGCGAAAATTACACCGGTCCGTCAAAGAGAGACGCAAATCGCGAAGAGGCCTGTTCAGTTGATCCCGCACGAGGCCAATGTTCCCGTTTGCCTGAAAAATGCGAGAGGTTTTACGCAAGTTCCGCGTCCAGAATCCGCTCTTCGGCCCAATCCTCCGGCGAACGTTCCACCCGTTGACAAATTCGCTCGATACAGCGCTCCCAAACTTCTTCGCCCTCGAGAATTTTCACTTCAATCCTCAAAAAGTAGATGGGCACATCCATCTCGTAGGGCATCGGAAAACGCACCGCATCCTTTTCCGTCGTTACGATCATCTCCACCCCTCTGGTAACGCAGCGATACATGAAGGGTTCGATATCCTTCGCGGTGAAAGCATGGTGATCAGCAAAGGTGGTGTGAAAGAGCACCTTTCCCCCGAGCTTCTTCAGCAGGCTGTCAAAGCTCTTCGGTTGGGCGATCCCTGAAATCGCGCCGATATATTTCCCCTCCAACGCTTCCAAAGGGAGAACCTCATCGTGAAAAACTCCCTGCAGATGCTTCGGGCCATGAGTGCACTGCATGATCTCAGCATTCTTGTTATACTTCCGAATCCTACGAACCAACTGCTCGTTAGGCTCACCATCGCACTTTGTCAGGAAGATATAGTCTGCCCTGCGGAGATTCGAAGGAGGCTCGCGCAGGGTCCCCCTTGGCAAAATATATTCTACTCCAAACGGAGCATTCTGATCCACGAGAACGACATCGAGAGAATGCTCAAGGCCCAAATATTGCAGGCCATCATCCAGCAAGAGAATATCAGCTTCCAATTCCTTGACCGCAAAACGCCCTCCTCTCACTCGATCCCGGTCCACCACGACTCCGACTCCGGGAAGATTCCGAGCCAGCATATACGGTTCATCCCCGGCATACTTCGCCTTCAAATGAATCTCTTCGCCATCGCTGACAATCTTCGGCGGACTGGTAATGACCTCGCCTGTTCGTGGATTAGTCCACTTTTGAGGCTTGCTAAGATCCGCGCTTTTATATCCCCGGCTGAGAATGACCACCTTCCGTCCCCGGGCCGCCAACTCACGGGCGAAACGTTCCACCACGGGTGTCTTCCCCGTCCCACCAACGGTCAAGTTTCCGATGCTCACCACCATCGTCCCGAGATTCGCCTGCGGTTTCCACCCCTTGCGATAAAGTCGCAGCCTCAACTTCACGCCAAAACGGTAGATCCACGACAAGCCCCGAAGCACCAGACGCATCATGGCGGGCCCGAAGCCGCGGGCGCGACCGAAAATCACATCGATCGCCCACTTCTCCAACTCGTTGTTACTCCCTGCCATTCGTATTACTCTTTGTGATCCTGATGGTCGTGACCTTCGTGATCGTCATCATGGTCACAAGTGCAGGCATACTCAAGAAAGTCGCATGTCGGACACTCCTCCATATTGACGTTAAACTTGATTGGTTTCACGGCCTTGCCTTCGCGATCTTTGAACATCAGGACGATGGGGACAAGGTTCCCCTCGGGCAGTTTCTCCTTCGAAAGAAAACCGTGCTTGGTTTTTTCAAAGGTGAACTTTGTCGGTTTTGCCCGCTGACCTCCGACGGCCTTCACGCTAGCTATTTCATCCGCCATCGGCTTCCCCTCGTCATCGAGGAAGGTAATCTCCACCTTCCGCTCCTTGGTGATGAAGAATTCGGCATGAGGCACGACATCATGCAACACGCGCCCGCCCTTGGGGGCTTTGATCTCGTGATCATGCTGGTGTTCGGCATGCTTTTTAGCTTCTTTGTGGTCGTGGTCCTTCTCATCAGCAAAGACAAAAGGAATCATAAGGGTGGGAATCAGGCATCGTAGTTTCATCATTTTTAGTTGGGTTTATTGTGAAGCAGGAGCATCTCCCCGGAGAGCCTTTTCTGCTGATTTTTTTCCGAAGATCTTGAAGACGGCAGGAGTCACCAAGAGTCCAAAAAGAGTTGAGGTCACTAATCCTCCGACGATCACAAGCGCCACCGGATTCAATATTTCTTTCCCAGGTGCTAGGGAGGGATCCCCCGCTTCGACGAAAGGTAGCATTCCCAGGTCCATCGTGAGGGGCAGCAGAGCCACGCCCGCCGAGACCGCCGTCATCAAGACGGGCACCAAGCGCTCCAACGTGCCACGCACAATCATTTCCATCGTAAACGACTCGCCCTCGTGCTTCATCAAATGAAGGTAGTGGGAAATCATCATAATCGAATTTCTTGCCGAAATCCCCGCGATCGCGATAAACCCGACCAGAGTCGCAACCGAAACATTATTCAACTCTGCGCGGGTATAGAGGATCCCTCCGGTGAGTGCAATAGGGACATCGATCAACACTTGCAGCACGAAGTTGGCACTCCGAAAATAGCTGTAGAGAAGAAATACCACCACGAAGAGAAGGATCGCCGAGGAATAGAGAATTCGCTGCGTCGCTGCTTCCTGAGCGTGATAATCGCCCTCGTAAGAAATAGTATAGCCTTCCGGAAGATCCAGTTCGGCAGACACTTTCTCTTTAAGTTCATCGACAAGCTCGACCAAATTCTCGGAGGTTGGATTGATCGCCACCACAAAACGCCGCTGGCTATTTTCGCGATCAATTATGTTGGGACCACTGGCCTGACGAATGTGGGCGATGTCTTCGAGTGGAACTTGAATTCCTGATTGGGTATCCAAATATAATCCTCCTAATTTCTTGGGGTCTTCCCGCCACTCTTTTGGAAGTCGTAAAACCAAATCATAGGACCGCTGACCATCGAAGACTTCGGTGACCACCTCTCCGCCAATCAAGCTCGCAAGTTCATCATTTAGCTCTCCCGGCGTTAAGCCATAGGCCATGAGGCGCTCGCGATCCGGCTCGATCCGCAACTGGGGAATCGATGACTGGGCTTCCAGCTTGGCTTCTTCCAGCCCCGGAATCTCTCTCGCAATCCGGGTCACATCGTCGCCCAGCTTTCGGAGAACTTCCAAATCGGGGCCAATGATCTTGATCGCAACCTTTGCCGAGACACCTGAGAGCATATGCCCAATCCGATCGCCCAGCGGGCTACTCATCGCCGAAAAGGTTCCAGGAATGCTCTTCATGGTGTCGCTGAGGTCCTTCAACACCTCCTTCTTCGGCCTGTCGAGGTGCTCGTCAAAATCGACCTCAAATTCCACCGTCGACACCGGAACGACATGGTCGCCATTTTCAGCACGACCTGCCCGGTAGCTCACCGACTTCACCCCGGGAATTTCACCGATGAGTCGCATCGCGGTATGACTGATCCGGTTGGTCTGCGTCAGCGACGTTCCCGGGCTGGCCGTCGTCGCGATGACCGATGTCGGTTCCCGGAAAGCTGGCAGGAAATTTTTCCCCATCGTGGGGTAAATGACGGCACCTACCACGACCAATAGGATCGCCAGGGCAATCATTAAAAAGGGTTGCGCCAACACCGGACGGAGAAGGAGCTTCTCAAACCCGAGCTTCAACCCTATCAGTAAGAGGCCCTCCCGATGCTCCTTCCCCGCTTTGGGATTCAGCAATAAGGATGAGAGAACCGGAATGACGGTGAGAGACACCAGGAATGATGCCGCCATGCTGATGATGGTGGCATAAGCAATCGGCGCGAACAGTCGGCCTTCCACTCCCGCAAGGGACAGAAGCGGAACAAACACCAGAATGATCAAAATGGTGGCGTAGAGAATCGATGACCGCACCTCGGATGAAGCTTCCGCAATCACCACCAACCTTGGCCTTGCGTTCCCCAAAGCGGCATTCTCCCGAAGTCTCCGAAAGACATTCTCAACATCGACGATGGCATCATCCACCACCATTCCAATCGCGACCGCAAAGCCACCCAGAGTCATCGAATTGATCCCCAGATCGAACACCCAAAAGACCAGGATGGAAATTGCCAGCGACAGTGGAATCGCAGTCAAGGTGATCAAGGTGATCCGGAAATTCAGCAAGAACAGGAAAAGCACCAGAGCTACCATAATAGCACCGTGCAACAAAGCATCGCGCAGATTATTCAGCGACAAATTGATGTAATCGGCCTGCCGATAGGCCACCCCCAATTCAACCCCATCGGGTAAAGCCTCCCTGAGGTCATCCATGGCGGCCTCGATCAAAGCGGTGAGTTCTAGGGTATCGTATCCGGGAGCCTTGGAAATTGAAAGAATCACGGCCGGATGACCATTGGCTCCGGCATCCCCGCGCATCGGTTCGGTATCCCAGACCACGCTGGCCACGTCCTTGATCATCAAGGGACGGTCATCTCGATAACGAACGGTCGTCGTGGCAATTTTTTCGAGGTCCGTCGTCATCGCCAGATTACGAACCATGATCTCGGTGGAATCGCCCTCTATATATCCCCCGGTCGAATTCCGAACCGCATTGGTTGCCGCAGTCCTAAGTTCTTCGTACGTTACCCCCATCGCCAACATTCGCTGGGGATCCGGTTGCACCTGGATTTGGCGAATTCCTCCTCCCATCGGAAGCACCTCCGCAATTCCCGGAATGGACATGAGCCGCCGTGCAACCACCCAGTCGGCCTGGGTCCTGAGCTCCTGGGGTGGCAGTTTCCCCGAGGGATCGGTCAGGGAAACGAGCATGATATTCCCCATCAAGGAAGTCGCCGGTGTCATGTAAGGCGTCACTCCTTCTGGAAGTTCAATGGCACCCAGGCGCTCTTGAACAAACTGCCGAGCTTTGTAAATATCCGTGCCCCACTCAAATTCCACAAAAGCCAGCGAAAGGCCGATATCACTCTTGGTCCGCAATCGATCCAGCCCGTTCACCCCCATGAGTCCGGACTCCAACGGCAAAGTCACCCGGGTCTCTACTTCTTCCGGGGAGAGCCCGGGAGCCTCCGTGAGAATCGTCACGGTGGGCTTAGTCAGATCAGGCAGGACATCCACTGGCAGCTGCCCGATCATGCGCCATCCCAAGGTAAGCACGATCAACCCAAGCGCAATGACGAGCGCGCGCTGGGCCAGGGAAAATCTAATGAGATAATTCAACATCGTGGAATTCAGGAGCGATCAGGATTCCGAACGGAATTTGCGTTCGAGTGAAAATTGCCTCAGCCCGGAGAGCCCCAACAGAACGACCAAGGCGATACAACTCGCGAGAAGAAAGCGATTCACCGGCCCGGCATCTTGGTCGTGATGAGGTCCTCCGTCAGCCTTTGCCGAATTCTGCTCTGCGGTGAACTCGCTGCCGTCCTCGTTGTGGTCATGCCCATGAGCAGCATCGAGAACTTCCTTCAAAGAAAGGTTTCCCCCACCTGCAAAACCGAGGAGGTAGGCCCCCTGCGTGACCACTTCATCACCGGGAAACAAGCCCTCTTTGATTTCAATAAATTGATCATTCTCCTCGCCCGTTACGACGGGCGATTTGATGAACGAGTTCGGAAGATCAAAGTCCTGCACATACACGACCCGGTCCGTGATGGGCCCCTGGACGGCCTCTTTGGGCACCACCGTGACATCCTCCCGAATCAAGGTGATAATGGAAAACTCTGCCCTCATTCCCGGCCGAAGTTTGTCTTCGGGATTTTCAATCAAGAAGATCGCATCAAAGGTTCCTGACTTGGCATCGGCGCTGGTTCCAAATCGAATCAAATTCCCTTCCACCGGCTCGCCTCCCATCGCAGGCACCTGAATCCGGGCCTTCGTTCCAAGCTTGATCTTCGAGGCTTCCCTCTGGGGAACACGCGCGACGGCCCACAGTTGATCGAGATTCAGAATATCCAAAAGCTCCTTCGACGGATCGACCGGTTCCCCCAGCCGGACATGGCTCTCTGCCACGATCCCCGAGGCCGGGGCCGTCAACTCAATGACCGGGGCTCCCGGCTGGCGGCTCTCAACCTTCACCACGATGTCACCCTTCGTGACCCGGTCTCCCGCGATCACCGAAAGGTCCGAAACCCTCCCGGAAATCCGGCTGGAAACGACACTGTGATTACTTGGAATTTCCTGCAGATTCCCCAGCGCAAAAAATGTCGACTCGAAGGTGGTATCGCTCGAGGAGACAACGTTGAGATCAAGATTACGAACGGCGGTCGGGCTGAGATTGACACGATTCGTATCTTCCTCGGCAAGAAGCGGAAGGGCCAGAATTGGAAGGACTGTTAGAAATTTCATTGGGCAGTGGCAGTGAGATATTGAGAGTGGGCGAGATGAAAATCACGCACGGCCTCCAGGTAGGCCGTCTCGAGAGAGAGTTTTTGCTCTTCGGCACGCAGCACATCCTGCAGTGGCACCTCCGCCCGCTCATAAGCGACTTTTGTATTTTGAATCTGCGCAACAGCCAGAGGAAGAATTTGGTCCTTCATTTGCTTCGCAAGCAGCTGCCATTGCTTCATCTCGGCGTAAGCAGCATGGGTCTCCGAGTTTGCGATCCGCGCAAGCGCGGACGCGCCGATGTTGAGCCGTTCCTGTCGGGCCCACGCTGCCGCTTCAACACCGGCAGCCGTAGGGTTTTCTCCAAGAGGAATCTTCAATCGAAACCCCACGATTTGTTCACGATGAGTGCCAGTCGGAGCGTCCTCCTCCCTCCCGACTCCCGCAAACACCCCAGCCTCAATATCTTCGAGACGGGTGGAGCGGGCGAGGTCAGTTTCCGCGTCGGCACTGGAGGCTCGTAACCAGGCCGCTTCGAGATCAGGGCGACGGGAATTCGTCACGTTCATCGGCGGCATGACTGGTTCACTGAGACTCGCGGAGACCGTCAGGTTTCCGTCGGGCTTCAGCCCCAGCAACGGTTTCAGACGGGCTTCCGCGAGTTGCTCTTTGATCTCAAGCTGCCGGGTGAGGGTCCCCAGTCGGCTCGCCTCCAAAAGGGCAACCCCCGCATCCAAAGGGGAAGCTTCCCCTTTCGCGGCGGAGGCTTCGATCAATGAAGTGAGTTCGTTGGCATTTTTTTCCTGAGCGGCGAGGAGGATTTTTTTGTCACGAAGCGCAATCAGCGCAATCAGCGCTGAACGCGCTTCACCAACGAGAATCCGTTCAGCATCACGAACTTCTGACTGAGCGGCTTGAATCAAAATCTGCGAAACCCGCTTTTCAATGAGAAGCCGGTTCGTTCGGGGATATTTTTGGGACACTCCAACCGTGAGCATGAAATCGCCAAAATCGGGATCCATATCGAACTCAACCTCAAGACCTGGATTACTCGCCACGCCGGAGGCCCGAAGCTTTCCCTCAGCCTCCGCGACCAACTTCCGCGCAGCCGCCAAACTCAAGTTGTGTTGTCGGATTTTCGCAGGGAGATTGTCGAACGAGACCTCCACCGCTTCTGGAGCCCGGGGAATCGAGGTTTTCAAAGCCGCCCGAGGTTCACTCAAGGCACGAACTTTGATGATGGGAATTTGTGAAATTTGGTGATCGCGGCAAGAGATCACAAGGAATGGAAGAACGATAAGAAAAGATTTCATGGCCTGAAAATGCCGAGAGGAACAAAAAGAACGAGAGATCCCATGCTGAAAGGCAGGGTCATCAGAACAGGCTCAAAACGGGAAAGACCGCCGAGCTCATGAAAACTCAAATTCTCAGGGCCGCATCGCGCCGGAAGATCGGAAGATCAGGCGGAGGGGGATTGGTTGGAGAAATTGCGTCCCTCACCTGTTCCCCAACCATGAGAAGTATGGGCAGGGACCAGTCAGGCAACTCGATTTCAACAAACTGAGGAACGACACAAAGCAGGGTCGCCGACCACTGGAAGTCGACGGCATCCAGTGAAACCATGAGGTGTTGGTGATCGACTGGATCCTGCTGCTCCACGGGTTTCTGGTCTCCGTCGCAATCATGGCTGCAGACCTCAGGCGTCTCCACGTGATCGCCCACAAAATACAATTCTTGATTCACACAATAGCCGATGGCGGACGAATGAAGGGCCACGAGTAAACTCATGACCAATAGGAAAATCGACGCTGACAACTTGCGGAGCACTGGGAAGGACCCTAGCAGGTTTCAAGACAAGGTCAACCGCCGTTTCACTAAATTCACCACCCTCATGAGAGGACCTTAGCCAGCCCCAGGAAACGAAGCACGTCGTAGATTCCGGATGAATTTTGCATGATAAATCATACACCACATATTAAAGATGTCTTAAATATTTTCTGTTTTGGTTTGAGCACCATCAGAATTAAGTCATGGGCGGGTAAAATGCCCTTGAGTGCACCAACTCTTAGAAAGGAGCACTAATTCATCGCCATCACCGTAAATTTCGGTAAGCTGCGAATAAAGCGGCGATCAACCGCCTTAAAGAAACAGATGAAAACACCTCAATTCATTTTAGCAGGCCTCTCTGCAGGTGCCCTGACCCTCGTGTCATGCACCCCGCAGCAGCAGCAATATGGCATCGGCGGAGCCCTCGGTGGAGCCGCTCTCGGAGCGATCGCGGGAGATGATTCCTCAGACGTGCTCAAAGGCGCTGCCATTGGCGGCGCTGGCGGAATCGGCATTGCGGTCTATCAGGAAAACCGGAACAAGCAAAACGGCGCGTATAACACCGGCGGCGGCGCGTATAACGCCCCGGCACCCGCACCGGTTCAGACTCACTACCCCACTGCCACTAGAACTTCCGATCCAACTATCGTGATCAGCCCCTACCCTCCTTATAACAAGGTGCGGGTGACGAACTTGAAGCCAGGTGACCTTGCCAAAGAAAACGCAAGCTCGACAAAATACTTCATTGTCCCCTGAATCCTCGGTTTCAACACTCTCCAAAAAAAGCCCGCGCGATCACTCGCTGCGGGCTTTTTTTATGAATGAATTCAAGGGTTAGATCTTCTTCAAAACCCCAGTGGAGTCACCGAAGCTCTTCGTTTCCACGCCAAATTCGTTGAGCATCCGAACGTAGAGGTTGGAGAGCGGAACTTCTTCGTTCAGATCGACGTGACGACCCGGGGTAAAAGCACCACCGCCTCCACCAGCCACGATGACAGGAAGGTCGTCGTGGTTGTGGCGGTCACCATCGGAGATGCCGCTGCCGTAGACGATCATGGAGTTATGAAGGAGTGAATTCCCGTCGACATCCTCGGTATCCTTCATCCGCTGGAGGAAGTAAGCCAGTTGGGTGAGGTAGAATTGGTCGATTTTTTGGATCTGATCTAGGTTCTCCGCATTCCCTTTGTGGTGGGAAATATTGTGGTGACCGCTGGAGACGCCAATCTCGTTGAACGAGCGGTTACTGCCATCGTGAGCGAGAAGGAACGTTGAAATCCGAGTGGAGTCCGTTTGGAACGCCAGAACCATCATGTCCATCATGAGCTTGATGTGATCTTGGTAGTCCTTTGGTTCACCAGGAGCGGGAACACCGGGATCAATAGGAATTCCAAATGACTCACTCTTCTCAACCCGGAGCTCGATTTCACGAACTCCGGTCAGGTATTGATCGAGCTTCTGCTGGTCGTTACGACCGAGGTGTTTGTGCATCGCCTTGGCATCGTCAGCGATGAAATCGAGGATGGACTTCTGTGAGCTCAGGCGCTGGGCCAGACTCTGGGCACGACCCTTGCCGACACCGGCGCCGAAGAGGCGCTCAAAAGCCTGCCTTGGACTGGACTCCGGAGTCATGGGCTGGGTCTCGGAACGCCAGGAAAGGTTGAATTGATAAGCGCAGGAATATCCGGAATCACAATGACCGGAAGTACGGACGCCATCGCAAGTGAGTTCGAGCGAGGGCAGGCGGGTAAACTTCTCGGCATGTCGCGCTGCCACTTGATCGACAGAAACGCCGATTTTAATGTCAGAACCGGCCGTTTTTTTGGCACGCTGCCCCGTCAGGAAAGTCGCGTTGCTGCGAGCATGATCACCTGCGCCATCGGGTCCTGCCGTGGCATGCTTGTGAGAAAATCCGGTAAAAACCTGAAGGTCGTTTTTGAGTCCCTCAAGTGGAGCCATGGACTTGCCGAGCTTGAAGTTTTCGCCCGTTCCTTGGGGTCTCCAGTGTTCAACATTAACCCCATTCGGAATGGTCATGTAAGCCATGCGCAAGGGAGCCCCCTTCGCAGTCGCCCCAACCCCTTGCCCAGTCGCGGCCATCAAAGGGGTCATCGACTCTAGGGCAGGAAGGCCCACGGCTGCGCCGACTCCACGAAGAAATGTCCGGCGATTCAGTCCTTTAAATTGGCTCATGATGAGATGCTACGCCCATTTGGGGGGATTTCTCACAAATATTTTGCATGAATCGATCAACCGCCACGCCGCTTTTGGAAGGGCGCGCTCTCGATCACTCCGATCACGAGTTCCTTAAGATTGCCTTTATTTTCCTTCAGGCGCCCCACAAGATCGTTGATGGTGACGGCGTCGAAATACTCCGGCCCCCGCCCGGTCGCGTAGGTCAGGAGCTTCTCGCTCATGCAGCGGTAGAAATCATCGCGACGCTGATCCGCCAAAATAACCTTCAAGGACGCCACGTCCTCGAACTTCTCGCCCGTGATCAATTGACCACCGGAATCAATGGGCTGCCCTTCCTCGGTCTTACGATATTGCCCGAGGGCGTTGAAGTTTTCCAATCCGAGCCCAATCGGATCCATCCGCTGGTGGCAACTGGCACAGAGAGGTTTTTCGCGGTGGATCACCATCATCTCACGCATTGTGAGAGGCTTATCTTGCTCGTGGGCAACCTCTTCCAACTCAGGCACTCCCGGCGGAGCAGGAGGAGAGGGCGTTCCGAGAATGTTATCGAGAACAAACAGCCCCCGCTTCACCGGCGAGGTTCGCGTCGGGTTCGAGCTCACGATGAGGAAGGTTCCCTGCGTCAGCACCCCGCCTCGCTCCGGGTGCTCATGAAGATCAACGAGTCGATGCTCGCTCCCCTCCACTCCTTGCACGCCGTAAAATTTCGCCAGCCGGTCATTCAGAAAACTATACCGCGCCGAAATCAACTCCTCGGCAGGTCGGTCGTTCATGAGAATGAACTCAAAGAACTTCTCAGTCTCCGTTCGCATATCCTTCCTGAGCGCGTAACTAAAGATCCGGTCGGCCTCATCCCGGTCGCGGATGCCCAAAATCTTCCGGTTATCCATCGCCTTGACCTCCACATCCCTCGCCTGCAACCACTGCCCGACAAAGCTCTCCACGAATCGCTGTGACTTCCAATCCGCAAGCATCCGGTCGATCTGCGGACGCAGGTTCTTACGGAGCTCCTTTTTGTAGGCCAAACTCAGCAACTCGTCGTCTGGAACCGAGCTCCACAGGAAAAACGAGAGCCGCGAGGCCAAGGCATACTCATCGAGATAGACCACCTTGCCCTCGTTGTTGGGCTCAGGTTGGATTTCGGCCCGGAAAAGGAAGCGTGGTGAAGCGAGCACGGCCGTCATCGCCAGCTTAATGCCGTCTTCGAAGGTCTTGCCGGGTGACTGGTCCACCTCCATCACCAACTTGGCGAGGCGGGCCACCGTTCCGTTGTCGAGCGGGCGCCGGTAAGCGCGACTCACGAAGCTCTCCATGATCTTGCGGGCATAGACTTCGCGCTCCCGTATGCCTTCGGGAGCCGGGCCATCGACCATGATCATGCTGTAGCCCTTAGGATACTCCTTAAAACTTCCGTCCGAGGGCCCCTCGAAAACGATCTTTTGGATGAGCGCATACTGCTCCTCCTGTCCCTCGCCCGGAGGGTCCTTGGGAATGATCTTCACCTCGATCTTGTTCTCACCCTTTGCAAAGGTGCTCTCTCCGGAAAGCCTGATCGTCTCGCTCTGATCCCAGCCCAGTCCACGTTCTACGACCTTCTTGCCATTCACCCAAAGCTCAAGCGAGGCACTTTGGCCACTAGCCTCCGAGGCCCCCTTGACCGCATAGTCCAAGTGCACCTTGTAGGGGCCCTCCGCTGGCAACCACGCCTTGGCATTCACTAGGCGTTCCTTTTTAAACATCATCCAATCCGCACGACTCGGATTCTCGTCCGAAGAATGGAACTGGTCCCCATTCACCTTGCGGGTCGGAGTCTGGGCCACCGTGCCTGCCGGAAGAGCCAGATTCACAATCTCAGCCGCCGCTTCGACATACTTCTCCATGTGCAGAGGCGAAATCGTCAGCACATCCCCGATGGTATCGAACCCGTATCCAGTATCATCCGCCGGGAACTTATCCCAAGTGTGAAAATCCACCCCGAGCAAGTCGAGAATGGCATAGTGATACTCCATCCGGTTGAGCCGCCTGATCGTCACCCGGCCAGGATCGGGATTATCGGGATCGAGCTTGAAAACCTTGGTCTCGATCCATGAAAGCAGCTTGCGGGTTTCATCCGGAACCGGTTGATCCTTCTTAGGTGGCGGCATGATCTGCGAGCGGAGATTCCGCCAAATCGCCAACCAGTGCTCCACATCATCAAGGTGCTTCGATAAGTCATCGAACTCATCCATCGAAAAGTCCCCCTTCGAGGAACCATCGGCATGACAGTCATAGCAATAGGCTTCCAGGATCGGCTGAATCTCCTTCTCAAAAGAGACCTCCGCGCTTGCCCCAAGGCAAAGCGCGGAAAATAGGAACCAATGGCGTGACTTCATTCTCCCCCTTACGATCATTCGAGGGGATTTCTACTTTATAAATGATCTTTTCTCGCTTAAAATCCCGACAATATGAACCGCAGATCCTTTCTCGCCACCACCGCCGGAGCCACCGGAGCTCTTCTTGCTGATCACCACGAAGAAACCAAACCCATCTCTCACGGTGCCTTTCACCTCGCGGTGAAGGACGGCATGATCGGCCAGGGCAGCTCCCTCACCGAGAAATACCAACTCCTCAAAGATCTCGGCTACGATGGCGTCGAAGGCCACGCCCCCATGGGCTCCGATCCCGCCGAAACCCTCGCCGCCTCCAAGGCCACCGGCCTCCCCGTCCACGGCGTCGTCAACGCCATCCACTGGAACACCAAACTCTCCGCACCCACCGAGGAAGAGCGCGCAAAAGCCCTGCAAGGCCTATTGAAGTGTATCGAGCAATCCTACGCCATCGGCGGATCCTCCGTCCTTCTCGTCCCCGGCGTCGTCGGGAAAGATGCCACCGCCCAGGAAGCCTGGGACCGCTCCATCGTCGGCATTCAACAAGCTCTCCCCGTCGCCGCCAAGCTCGGTATCCACATCCTCATCGAGAACGTCTGGAATGGCATGTTCTACGACCCAGCAGGCCCGAACACCCAATCCGCCGACCTCCTCAAAAACTACCTCGACGAAATCAACTCACCTTGGGTGGGCTCCTACTTCGACATCGGCAACCATCAACGCTTCGGCAAACCCGCCGAGTGGATCAAAACCCTCGGCCGCCGCATCGTGAAACTCGACGTCAAGGACTGGGGCATCAAAGCTGGCTTCGGAAAAATCGGCGACGGAGATGTCGATTGGCCCGCCGTCCGCACCGCCCTCAAAGACATCGGCTACCAAGGCTGGGCCACCGCCGAAGTGGGTGGCGGCAAAAAAGACCGCCTCGCCGAAGTCCTCCAAAACATGCGGACCCACCTCGTCGGGGCCTAGTCTTCAGCGAAGATCTTGAAGAAATTGTCATTCCGTGACCGTATCCCCCCCACGCGCCTGGGCTGAAATCGACTTCAGCGCCCTTCACCACAACCTTGCGATGATTCGTCAACGTGCCGACAAGGAGGTGATGGCCGTCATCAAAGCGGGAGCCTACGGTCATGGACTGGTCGAAGTGGCCAGAGAGCTTGACGAGGAAGGCCTCCCCTTCCTCGGAGTCGCCAATGCCGGAGAAGCACGCAGACTCTTCAATGCCGGGATCAAAACCCGACCCTACATTCTTGGCGCTACCTTGCCTGCCGAGCGGGAGGAAATCGCAGCCCGCGACTGGACTCCCTGCCTTTGCTCAATCGAGGAAATGGAGCACTTCAATTCACTGGGACGCTATCAACCGGTGCAGGCCCACCTTGCCCTCGATACCGGAATGGGCCGCGGTGGTTTCCTGCCCCACCAACTTGGGGGGGCGCTCGAAAAACTCAAATTCTGCGCCGGCATCCAACTAACCGGGATTGGCTCCCACCTGCCGGTCGCCGACGAAGACCGCGAGTTTACTCGGAAACAATTCGAACTCTTTGACTCCCTGGTGGAAGCGATTCCAAAACCCTCCGGCCCCTTTCATATTCACCTCAGCAACTCCGCCGGGCTCCTCGGCTTTCACAGCCGGACCACCAATCTCGTCCGCCCTGGTCTCGCCCTCTACGGGATTTCACCGCTCCCTACCGAGCAGGCAATCTTCCACCCCGTCATGTCCTTGAAGACCCGGGTCTCACTCATTCACAGTCTACCCAAAGGTCATGGCGTTTCCTATGGCCGCACCATCCTGACACGTGACACCAAAGCCGGCGTGCTCGGAATTGGTTACGGCGATGGCTACCCACGCTCCCTCTCAGGTAAGAATGCCCAAGTCGTCATTCGTGACACCCTTTGCCCCATCCTCGGCCGCGTCACCATGGACCAAATCATCGTCGACGTTACCGAACTCGAACACTGCAAGCCCGGCGACATTGCCACCCTCTTTGGCACCGAGATTCTCGCCTCGGAGCTGGCCAAAAAAGCCGGAACCATTTCCTGGGAACTGCTTACCCAAATCACACCCCGCGTTGACCGGGTCTACCTCTGAAGCTCGATTTTTTGATCCGGGTCGAGAAAGGATTTCACCACAAGTGAGTCTTCTAAAAAGTCCATCAAGACCGCGCCCGTCTCGGCCTGATTGAAAAGGGCATACCCCGCATCCCGAACCATCCCAACCCACTTCGGATTGGGCATCTCATTCGGCAAATAGTGCCCCGAACTCGTAATGACCACCTGGGCACCCGTCGCATCCAAGAACTGCTTCTGACCCGAAACACCCCACTCGTGTCTTCCCATCAAAATAACATCGGCAGCAAGATCGATTTTACTTTCAAGAATCGCCAGTTCGTCTTCCAACCCCAAATCACTCGTCACGAGAATCTTCCAGCCATTCCAGTGAACCCTCACGACCATGATTCGGTTGTCCGCAATGCCCCGACTCGAAGACTGACCTTCTCGAATGACCTCCACCCAGACATCGTCATCCAACGAATACCGTTCACCAATTTTACCAACCTCAAGCTCGCAACCGCCCGCATTCGATCGGGCTAGAAAGTCGCGATAACTCGGGCTAAGCGCTTTCTCCACTGGAAGAATAGCACGCTTCAGCCCGCCTCGATCCAAAAGATAGGGCAAGGCTCCACAATGTTCTCCGTCCGGATGACTCACCACAACCGTCTCAACATTGGCATTCCATCTCCCGAGAATTGATCTCAGCTCGCGATAGAAAAACTGGCGCCCGCCGACATCGATCATCGCACCGCCTTCCACATCTAAAAACGAAGCGGCACCTCCGTCAGCGGTATCGAATACCACCCAATCCGCCGCGATCAATTTCCGTGAATTCCAGTGACCACCCGGAACCTCTGAAAATGCCGCCGCCGAATAATACGCCATCGTTGCCACCCCGTCGTTCATTCGATTGATCCACGCACCCATGGTAGAAGAAAACATCCCCAGAAAGACCGCGAGAAAAGCGCCTCCGAGAATGACCATCGTTAAGGGAATCAACACCAGACTGGTCAGGACCGCGATCGGCGTCACAATTCCAAAATGCCAGGCCATGAGCGGTAAGGATCCCAGCCAAGCCGCAAGCGAACTCGCCGCAAGACTCGCGAAATACCGCCTCACCGTCATCCACCTTCGCCCCCCATCACTCATCAGGCGGGACGGAAACAAGGGATCCAGTTCGGCAATCTTTCCCGTGAATCGATAGGCCAAACCCACCCCCAGTCCGATCGAAGCAAGCACGCCATACGACAACTGAAATCCAATATCAAAGACCTGGGACGGAGCCCACGAAATTACGAGGATGAAACTCAACGCAAGCGCATTGAAAAGCGAAGGACGTCTCCTCACCAAAAAGGCGCCCAGAAAACAAATCGCCATCACCGTGGCACGCACCGCTGACGGCCTCGCCCCGGTGACCATCGCGTAGGTGATCATCGAAATAATTACCAAGATCACCCCCACTCTTCGAGGGATAGGCAGCCCCATAAGCACAAACCAGCAAAGCGTTCCCACTAGGGTCACGTGCAACCCGCTCACCGCAAAAACGTGCATCGCCCCACTCTCTCTAAAAGCCCGGCTCACCTCGGAGTCACGTGGTGGCTTCTCGCCCAGCATCATCGCCAAGATCACCTCCTTCCCTTTCGAATCGTGCCGCAATCCCTGCGTGATTCCCTCGCGCAACCGCTCACGCAATCTTTCCGCTAATCGAAACGGTCCCCACTGCCACCGCAGCCCCTTCAATTTAGCCTCCCGAATCACCAAGCCACCAGACACCCCGCTCCGACGCATTTGATCCAACTGAGAATAATTCCCGGGATTCCGCTCGCCTAAGGGAACAAAAAACTTCCCTCTGATTTCAAGAACTTCTCCGGTCGTATAATCCAGAGCACGGGAAATGATCACTTTCACCTCCCCTTCCCCATCGCGAAACCAACCAAATCGTTCATCACCAAATGCCCCGGTCGGTGTCCCCACAATGAGCGAACCTTCTACGAAATGACTCCCCGGTTGAGCGAGACTTTCACGAACCGGCTTCTCTAACAACTCAGCCCTCGTCGCCACCGCAATCGCGAAAATGGGAATGGCCAACCACCACCGCCAGGAAAAACGGCAAAACAAAAAAGCGGCGATATGACAGGTCATCGCAGCAGCGGGAGACGTGGACCAGAGCGCCCCCGCCAAACAGGCCAGAGCGATTGCCACCAATGGTGCAACCGCTGTGATATCCCGCCAAGCCTGTCTTACGACCTCCACTGATTGGTATTAAATGACTCCCAATTCACGCAGCTGGTGGGTGGCATTCGCAGCGTGACGCGTCCCAGGTAATTCTTCCACCGCGCGCTTCAAAATTTCCACAACACCTTCCTGGTCGTCGAGATCCTTGCCGTAAATCTCAACCATCCGGAACATTAAGAAAGCGGTATCCTCTTCCTCCCATTCATGGGCATCAAGTGCCTCGCTGAGAGTCATGACCGCAACCGCCGGGCTTTCCAACTTGTCCCGCTGAATCCGAGCAATCTCAACCATGGGGAATCGATGCGACGAATCCTCCTTCCAAATCTCCCGATAAATCCGAATCGCTTCCGGGAAATCCCCCTCGGAAACCGCCGCCCGCGCGCCAGCAAGTAGATCCTCGCCCACCTCTTCGCTCGAGCCCATCAACTCCTCGGACATGCGATCCACAAACATCGGGAGAACATAGATCACGGCCAAGACACCTCCGTAGATCATCGTGATCATCAACGGCACCCCTACCTTCATCATCGAACCCGCTGTTTGCTCATTCTCCGGAGAAAGACCGGTAATATACTCTTCTTCCCGATTTCCCTCGGCAGCTTTTTCAGCATTCAGTTGATCCTGCGTGCTGCTGGACCAAGCCAACATCGTATAGAGAATCAATACCCCGAGAATTGCCAAGTGAACGATCAGCTTCTTATTCATGACTCACCATAAACCTGAATCGATCCCAGTTCCCTCCTAAAATGAGAGAATACTACAAAAAAAAAGAACCGCGACCTTGACCGCGGTTCTCTGAAAAATTTTAGGAGCAACCGATTTTACTTTTCGTAAACAACAGGGATCTCTGCAGGAGCGCTATCGTTCACGGCAGGGCTGATAGTGTTCAGTGCAGGAAGAGGACGAAGCGGTGGAACGGGCTCTTCGCCAGTGCAGCATCCGCAGGAGCTCAAGCCAAGTGAAGCAAGCGCAATGGCTCCGATAGAAAGGAATTTAAGAAATTTCATCAGATTAGGATTGTTGATTGTAGGTTTGAAAAAAGCCCGGAGCGGCAGGAAATCTACGCACCCCGGGCAAAACCTTATAAAAGGCCAGCCGAAATTACTTAGTAGGAATATCGCTAGAAGCAGGTGCAGCTGGGGCTTCTTCAGGAGCACTTCCGCAAGAAGTAAGAGAGAAGCCAGCAAGTGCTGCGATCAGGCCGAGGACGGTAACAAGTTTCATTGTATTTCTTAGTGTTTGTTTTGGGTTGTTTGAAGAACTCACTTCAGCGGAACCTCAATCGGCACTGGAGCAGGAGCTGGCTGGCCACCGCGATCACAACAAGATGCGAGAGCGAAGACGCCAATTCCGGCAACAAGAACAATGACCTTGGTAATTGCGTTCATGAATTCATTCAGTTGGGTCGGAGAAATGCAAAGCATCTCCCGTTCCAAGTTACGGGGAGAATACGGATCTCCTATCCCCTTGCAAGTGGTTTAAGTGCCGTTTTCTGATTTTTACTCCTTCGAACACCCGAAAGAGAGGATTGCATCGGGGAAAAAGCCAGTTATCGTCCGC
>Ga0209702_10000954_pt1 | contig 58843 bp, 42 predicted proteins | sample FRY01_FD_187210 | JGI IMG/M metagenome (GOLD analysis project Ga0209702, IMG submission 187210) | Freshwater microbial communities from Lake Fryxell liftoff mats and glacier meltwater in Antarctica - FRY-01 (SPAdes) (version 2) | ecosystem: Environmental > Aquatic > Freshwater > Ice > Glacier...
GCAGGATGCCCACCCCGTGCGCATAAGCCACCGCCCCGGCCATCTCCTCAAACCACTGATACGCACGCTCCGGCTCCAACCCCTTGCTCGGAATTTCCTCCTTGAGCGAGGACCCCTCCACATACTCCATCGCCAGAAAAAGCCCCCCTTCCTCATCTCCCTCCCCCGGCAACGGCCCCGCCTCCGCCAAACCCACAATGTGCGGATGCCTCAGGGCGCGCAGCGCCTCGATCTCCTGCTCGATGCGCTCCAGGGTCTCGAGGTCTTCCGACGTTGCCAGCTTGATCGCCGCCGCCACCCCGTCGGCCTCCCGCACGGCCCGCCACACCACCCCCGAACCCCCTTCGCCGGCCACCCCCGTCACTGTCCAACCCGCAATCAAGGGGCCCTCGACCTTGCCCGCCCGGAACACCCCCAGCAGTTTTCCGGGATCCAATCCATGCAGGCCCGAAGATCCTTCAGAACGTGGTTTTTGCGGCATGTCGTGTTCTGATACCCTGTTTCGAAGACGTTGTGACAACCAACTACCCTCCCAACAATTCCCGCAATTCCTGTTCCACGACCGCCTCGCCGGTCAATCCCAGGCACTCCCCCGCCACCTCGAGAAGCAGGCTGCGATACCGCTTCCGGAACCTCACCGCCGCCTGCCGCAGCGCCGCGCCCGACATCTCAAGCTCCACCGCCACCTCTGCGTAGGTCGCATTCTCCAAGGGCGCCTCCAGGGCGGGCAGCAACGCCTCAAAAAGCGCTTCCCTCCCCCCGTTGGCAAAGTGCTCCGCCAGCCGCCTCATGGCCTCTTCCATCACACTCAGCGCCCAGGCCCGCGCATAAAGGCGGTCCGCATCCGGCTGGTTCCTGCTCTCCAACTGGTAGCTCCGTTCAAACCCCTCCCAGTCCGTCGAAAGATGCCGCGCCCCGCCCCCCCGTTTGAGTCGGCGCGACCGGACCACCTGCGAGGCCAGGTGGTTTCCAAAGGCTCCCAGCAGCCATGACCGCAACCTCCCCCGAGCAGGATTCACCTGCTTGAGCAACTGCCGGTTGCAGATCTTTCCCAGGAACTCCTGCACGGCATCGGCGGCATCCTCCGGCGACCATCCCTTTTGCCGAGCCCAACAATACAATGGATACCAACTTGCCTCTACCCAGGCCTCCAGGGCTTCTCCCCCCGCCATGGCCCGCCGGACCAGGCTCCAGCGGGTCGTCCCCAGCAACCGGTTTGACGGCCCCGTGTAGTTTGCCTTTCCTCCCATCGTTGCCAGACATTAAGCCCTCCCCCGCCCTTCCCGTCAACTTCCCTCACTCCCCCCACACCCACCGCAGCGTCTCCGGAAAGATCGCCCCGCCGTGCTTCCCGCTGTGCCCTTCCTCCCTTCCTCCCTTCCTCCCTTCCTCCATTCCTCCATTTCTCCATTTCTTCATTCCCCAATACCCAATAACCATTAACCCTCCCCTCATTCGCAAAAACCCGCGTCCATTCGCGGCTCCCCATCCTGTCCCGGCATAGCCTCCAAGACGACGCCGGATCCGCATTCCAAAGCCATGTCCACCCCACCCAACCCCCGCGACCCCTTCCGCGCAGCCCGCGAGACCGACGGCATCCTCCGCTGCCCCTTCCAGGGCGAGTCCATCCCCATGATCCTCCGCCACGCCGACCTCCGCGCCGCCGCCAAGGATTGGCAAACCTACAGCTCCGACGCCCCCTTCCGCGTCCCCATCCCTTCCGAGGAAGATGTGCGCTCCATCCGCCAGGTCCCCCTCGAGGCCGACCCCCCCGAACACACCGCATACCGCAAGATCATCGAGCCCTTCTTCCTCCGCTCCAAATCTCCCGAGGTCGTCGCCAAGGTCGCAGCCCTCATCGACGAATTCCTCACCGCCGCCCTCTCCAGCAACTCCATCGAGGCCGTTTACGACTTCGCCCTCCCCATCCAGTCCCGCGCCCTCACCTACCTGCTCAATGTCCCCGAATCAGAAGCCGACACCTACATCGGTTGGGGTATCCACGTCTTCACCGACGCCGCGTCCCACTCCAAGGACGGCCCCTCCCTCGATGACTACCATCACGCCATGTTCGACCGCGCCGCCGCCAATCCCGGCGACGACTTCTTCAGCGCCCTCACCCAGGCCTCCTACCAGGGCCGCCCCCTCTCCCGCGAGGAAATGATGGGCTTTGCCAACCTCACCTTCGCCGGTGGCCGCGACACCATCATCCACTCCATCACCACCACCCTCGCCCACCTCGCCCAACACCCCGCCGACCTCGCCTTCCTCCGCGAGGACCCCAAACGCATCACCCTCGCCAGCGAGGAATTCTTCCGCGCCTACATGCCCCTCACCCACCTCGGCCGCGTCTGCCCCGCCGAAACAAACGTCCACGGCATCACCGTCCCCCCCGCGAGCCGCGTCTCCCTCGGCTGGGCTTCCGCAAATTTCGACGCCTCCGTCTTCGACAACCCCGACGAAGTCCGCCTCGACCGCAAACCCAACCCCCACATCTCCTTCGGCTTCGGTCCCCACCTCTGCCTCGGCGCCCCCCATGCCCGCCTCATCCTCCGCACCCTCCTCCACGCCCTCACCGATCGCGTCGCCACCATCGAAATCCTCCACGCCGAGGATCACCTCGAATCCACCTCCGCCTACACCCGCTCCAACGGCTACGATTCCCTCACCCTGCGATTCGAAGCGTGAGGACCATCAATGCGTCGCCACCAACAACGACCCCAACAGCGCCAGCACCACCCCCACCGTCTTCCGTCGCGTGAGCCGCTCCCGCAGACAAAAGTAAGCGAGCACGATGATGAACACGGTCGAAAGCTGATTGAAAATCGCCGCCCGCCCCACCGTCGAATATTTAAAGCCCCCCACCCAGAGCAGCGTCGCCAGAAACGGCCCCAGCACCGCCATCGGAATCATCGACCCCCACGTGTCCCGCCGCCGGAACCCGAGAAACAACTTCCCCAACGCCTCCCGCTTCCACAACGCCACCCCCAGAAACATCACCACCCCCGCCACCACAAAGCGGAAGGTCGTCACCCAGATGATCGAGATCTCCCGATACACATCCCGCACCATCAGAATCCCCACCGCCATGATGACGTGCGCTCCGGCCGCCAACAGGATCCCCACCCACAGATCCCGCGGCTCCTTGATCTCCACCGTCCGCGTCGCTCCCACGAACACCCCCGACACCACCAAGGCCCCCCCGATCAATTCCCACGGGCCCAACACCTCCCCGAACATCGCAAATCCCACCAAGGCCATCGTCGGCGAGTAGGCACAGTCCGCCAAGGCCTGCAAACTCGCCCCCAATCGATTCAGCGCCGCCGCGATCATGGTGTCCGCCAGGGTGATTCCCAACACCCCGCTCAACACCAACCGCAGGTAATCACCACCAGCTAAATCCGGCAGCCACCCACTCCCCTCCCACGCCAGCGCCACCAGCAGACACAGCACCGCCACCCAGATCTTGAAAAACGTCAGCGGCAGGGCTGGCACCTTCAACCCCGACACCCGCATCAGGATCACCGAAACCGACCACACCACCGCCGCCCCCAACGCACACAAATCCCCTTTCGGCATCGGCGGAGCATGCCTTCCTCCCGCCCACAAGCAATCCCATCCCCACCACCCCCACACTTCGCGCTTTCGAATTCCCGTGCCTCCCCTACCCTCCCCCATGCGTCTCTTGCTCAAAATCCTCCTCTGCATCCTCATCATCGAGATCCTCGGCGGCCTTAGCGGCTTCCTCACCGTCAACTCCATCAAGGACTGGTATTCCACCCTCAACCAACCGCCTGGCACGCCCCCCAACTGGATCTTCGGTCCCGTCTGGACCCTCCTCTACGCCCTCATCGGCATCGCCGTCGCCCGCATCTGGCACGCTCCTCCCCAACCGCCCGTCCGTCGCACCGCCCTCCTCTACTTCTTCCTCCAAATGCTCCTCAACCTCGCCTGGACGCCCGTCTTCTTCGGCGCCCACCAAATCGGCGCCGCCCTCTTCATCATCATCACCCTCCTCATCGCCATCGCCTTCACTATCTTCCTCTTCCACAAGGTCGACAAACCCGCCGCCGCCCTCCTCATCCCCTACTTCCTCTGGGTCTCCTACGCCACCTACCTAAACGTCGGCTACCTCGCCCTCAACTGACCCCTCCCCGCCCCTTCCACGGTTTTCCACTTCACTCCCGCCCCTTCCCTGCCTAGAACGACCAGTGATGAACGAAGCACTCGCCCCCGGGGACATCGCCGACTGCCAGCGTGATGGCTATGTCTTCAAACGCCAACTCTTCACCCCCGAAGAGGTCCGCCTCCTCGGCGAAACGGCCCGCAACGACCACGCCCTCGACCAGGCTTCCTCCTCCCGCGACGACGGCGCCGGAAACGCGGTGCGCCTTTCCCTCTGGAATCATCCCGGCGACGGCATCTACGGCATGTTCGCCCGCTGCCGCCGCGTGGTCGACTCCGTCGAACAGCTGCTGGGCGGCGAGGCCTACCACTACCACTCCAAAATGATCCTCAAAGACGCCAAGGTCGGCGGAGCCTGGGCCTGGCACCAGGACTACGGCTACTGGTATCAGAACGGCCTCCTCTTTCCGGACCTCTACAGCGTCATGATCGCCGTCGACCGCGCCACCATCGAAAATGGCTGCCTTCAGGTCCTGAAAGGCTCCCCCCGCATGGGGCGCATCAACCACATCCTCACCGGCGACCAGGCCGGCGCCGACCTCGAACGCGTCGAGGCCGCCAAACAGGAACTGGAACTGGTCCACTGCGAAATGGAACCCGGCGACGCCCTCTTCTTCCACGCCAACACCCTGCACTGCTCCGCGCCAAACCACTCCGATCACCCCCGCTGGTCCCTCATCTGCTGCTACAACGCCGCCGCCAACAATCCCTACAAGGAATCCCATCACCCCTCCTACACCAAACTCCACAAGGTCGACGACTCCGAGGTGCTGCGGGTCGGCCGCAGCGAGATCCCCTCCGGCGCGGTTTCCTTCGCCGACCTCAACGCCTCCGACCGCAGCGCAAAAAGCCTCAGCAATTCCAAAGACCAATGAAACTCGGCATCATCAACAGCGCCTTCGGCCAGGCCGGCATCGACACCCGCACCGGACTCGAACACATCGCCCGCATCGGGTTCGACTGCGTCGACATCTTCACCGAGGCCCTCACCATCACCGACGACGAAATCCAAACCATCGAGACAACCTGCGCCCACCGCGGCCTCCCCATCGTCTCCCTCCCCGTGGTGGCCTGCGGACTGGTCGATTTCAACGACCCCGTCCGCGCCTTCCACGTCGATCGCGTCAACCGCTTCTCGGACCTCGCCCACCGCTTCGGCGCAAACAACGTCCTCCTTGTCCTCGGCGAATACATCTGGCAGCGCGAGGTCATCCCCCCCGAGGACCAGTGGGCCTGGGCGGTGGAAACTGTGCAGCAATGCGGCCGCCACGCCGCGGAAAAGGGCATCGAGATCGTCCTCGAACTCGAACCGTTCCGCATGAGCCTCCTCAACAGCGTCCCCAAGATGGCCAACTTCATTGACGAGGTCGGCATGCCCAATGTCCTCGCCAACATCGACATCAGCCACCTCGTCCTCGCCGACGCCTCCCCCCACGAACTGGCCCTCCTGCAGGACAAAGCCGCCCATGTCCACATCAGCGACTGCGACGGCATGGTCCATGGCGACCTCCCCCCCGGCCGCGGCATCGTCAAGTTCGTCCCCTACCTGCAGGCCATCGCCGAACTCGAAATCGACGGAACGATCTCCCTCGAACTGGAATACTCCCCCGACCCGGCCCGCATCGTGGAATGGGTCGAGGAAGCCTACACCGCCACCGCCAAGCTCATGGAACTCACCAACCTGCGCTCCTGATGGCGGACGACTACGGACTCAGCCCCGACAAGGATTCGCGACTCATCGAGGCGCCCCACGTCCCCCACACCCTCCCCTCCCCCGCCCGCCCCCGCGACTTTCCCATCGCCCTCATCGGCGCGGGAAACATCAGCGAGTTCCACCTCCGGGCCTACCGCCGCGAAGGCTATCACGTCGTGGCCATCGCCGACCGCAACCTCGCCAAAGCCGAGGCCCGGCGCGATGAGTTCTTCCCGAACGCCTCCGCCACCACCGATCACCTCGCCCTCCTGCGGAGGGACGACATCGCCATCGTCGACCTCACCCCCCATCCCGCCGACCGCGCCCCCCTCATCCGCGAGGCCCTCGCCGCAGGGAAACACGTCCTCAGTCAGAAACCCCTTGCCGATTCCCTCGCCGAAGCCCGGGAATTGGCCGCCCTCGCCACCCAAAACGGCCTCCACCTCGCCGTGAACCAAAACGGCCGCTGGGCCCCGCACTTCCTCTACCTCCGCCGGGCCCTCGCCGCCGGCCTCGTCGGCGAGGTCCGCTCCGTGGACTTCCAACTCCAGTGGGACCAGACCTGGATCGCCGGAAACGAGAGCTTCGAACAAATCCATCACCTCGTCCTCGGCGATTTTGCCATCCATTGGTTTGATATGACCACCTGCTTCATGGGCGAGGCCCGCCCCGAGCGGATCTACGCCTCCCTCCGCAAGTTCAGCGGACAAAGCTATCGCCCCCCCGCCCTCGCCGCCGTCATCATCGACTACCCCGAGGCTCAGGTCCGCATGGCCTTCAACGCCCACACCACCGCGGGAGAGGAGGACACCACCACCATCGTGGGCAGCGCCGGCACCCTCCGCGCCCGTGGCCACGGGCTGAACGAACAATCCCGAATCGACCTCTTCCTCGGCGACCAACACGCCGTCGCCCCCCTCCAAGGCTCCTGGTTCGCGGACGGCTTCGCCGGAACCATGGGCGAACTGATCTGCGCCCTCGAGGAAAACCGCGAGCCCGAGCACCACGCCGCCAACAACCTCCGCTCCCTCGCCCTCTGCTTCGCTGCCCTCAAAAGCGCCGACACCGGCAAACCGGTCCTCCCCGAACCGTGACTTCCCCCACAGTGGCGTGACCGTCCCGGTCGCATGCCCCCCCATCCACAGTGGCGTGACCGTCCCGGTCGCATGCCCCCCCATCCCCATGTAGCGGCGCCTCTGCGAGGCGTCGGCGGTTCCACCCCTCTCCCCTCGCCAAGGCCCCTCCACTATTCCGTGGTGGAGAGTTCGATCGGCGAACTCATCTCCTTGCGGAACAGGAATGAATCGGAGCTGAGCAGCGAGACAATAACCGCCTTGAAGCTGCCACCGCTCTCGAGGTAGGCCCGGTCCGCGTCGATGAGAGTCTGCGAATCAGAAAGCATTTCGTTGCGTCCCATGAAAAAGCGGAAGGCATGCCGAATGATCGACTGGCGCGCCCGCTCCGACTTCGCGAGCCGGTCGATCAGGTCGAGCGCATCGCGCACCTCGCCGTCCAAGTGCGGGTCCCGGGCCCCGTCCAGCTCCCCCCGCGCGTCAATCGGCAGCGTTTTGTAGAGGGCGGATTCCCCCCCTTTGCCGATCAGATTCTCGGGGTGCTCGAGCAGCTCCTCCACCCGGTAGCGGCCGAAGTCGTCGTAAATCTCGAAGGGCAGGCCGAGCGGGTTCATGTCCTGGTGGCACTTCCAACACTCCGGTTCCAAGGTGACCATTTCGAGCCGCGTGCGCAGCGTCTTGTGGTGGTCTTCGGGAAACTGCGCGTCCACGGTGATCGGCAAGTCCGGCACCCGGTCGGCAAGCAGCTTCTCACGGACCCACTTGCCACGCGCCACGGGATCGTTGTGGGTGTTGTGCGAGTGGGCGATCAGCCAGGCGGGATGGGTGAGGATCCCCTTCCGATGCTCGACCTTGAACGGCTGCTCCACCGGGTAGTCCCAGAGCTCCATGTCGTCCAATCCCTTGAACCGCGGATTCTCAACTCCCCCGTAGCGGCCACGGAGCGGGGAGGGCGGCAGACTGTAGAGGGGCGAATGATTGTAGGCATATCCATGGGCGGTGGAAATGGTCGTGAAGGGGGTGCGCCCCTTCCCAAACGAATCCTCAAAGAAATACATATGCCGCAAGAACTCGCGTCGTAGGAATTTTCCCTCCGGAATATTCACCGACTTCCGGGTCGACAAAAACTCCTCGTTCGCGGCAAAGACCCCCTCCGGGTCAGTCTTCCAGTCGGTGTCCTTGAGCTTTTCATAGACCTCCCTCCATTCCTCAATGATCTGACGTCCCGCTTCGTTGTCCCTGTTGTGGTAAACGAAATATTCATCGGTGGTCAGCAGCTTCTCAAACACGTTCCGGTCCTCGCGCAGGCACAAATCCACCAGTCGATCCGCCTCGTTGACCAGGAAACCCGGCGCCCCGAGGCTCCCCCGTTCCGGGTTCGAATAGGCGCCGCCCCCGCGCTCCACATCCTTGAAGACCTTGACGGCCATCGGGTATCCAAAAAATTCGCGGAAGAACCGCACGATCCGGGGATGGGAGGTCGCATAGGCCGTCATGTTCTTCCCGTTCAATCCCGGGTCGATCTGGCCGCGGTAGTAGTTCTTGTCGGCCAGCAGTCGCTCCACCTCCCGCTTGTAGTCCTCCCGGGAGGCCAGGTGTCCCTGCTCGGCCGCCTCCCGCAGCTGGGGATCCGGACCGCGGTCACCCAACGCGTAGGAAATGGCATAGGCGGCCTCGCGGGGCGACAGCATCCTGCGACCGTCCCCATCCGGTTCACCCGCACCCAACTCGAGCCGGTAGAGGAACTCCGATTCCAAGAGCACGGCGAGCAACATCTGGCGGAGCCCTTCGGTATTGCCGGCGAGCTGGATGGCGGCACCGGTGAGGTCCAGGTAATCGGATAGCTCCTCCTCGGTGGGATCCCGTCGGAGAACGAGCTGAAACTGCTTGCGGGTCGCCGCAGCCACCTGCTCCCGGGTCGGAGGCGGCTCGCGAAGGATGATCGCCTCGAACTCCTCCGGGGACCTGCCCGGAGACCATCGGTCCTTCGGGTCCGGGTATTCATCCGCGCCGATCTCGCCGCTCTTCACCTGCGCCGGGCGGATCTGCTTCTTGGAGATCCAATCGGCGTTGGTCAGCATCACCAAGAGGTGGCCGCCATCAAGGACGCCGTTGTCATAGTAGCGGACCCCCGAGGCATCCGGCAGCAGGAAGGGATTGGAGACTCCGTAGAGGTGGCCCGGCTTCCTGTTGTCCTGCGCCTCGAAAATCTCCAGCACCCGCTGTTCGAAAATTTGCGGACTGACAAGCCAACGGCGGGCCGGAGTGTAGGCCGCCACCTTGATCTCACCACTGAAGAGCTTCTCGTGGTTCACCGCGTTTCCGTAGGCCGGATAGCGAAGCTTCTCCTCCAGGGTCGAGGCCTTGTGGGAGTGCAGTTCTTTGGACAGCCACGCCACCAGCTGCCGGCGCTCCTCTGCGGAGGGCTGGTTCTTCTTCTTTGGCGGAGGCATCTGCTCCAGATAAACCTGCTCCTGCATCTTGTTGAGCAGGTCGAGCCGGGCATCAAGGGGGAGGGTCGACAAATGATCGAGGCGGATCTCGCCTTTCTCCGTGCCCTCCTCGTGGCAGTCCTGACAGCGGTCCACCAGAATGTCCTCCACGGCCGCCGGCAGGACGAACTTCCCGTCGAGCTCCTCCCCGACCGCAGCGACCGCCGCTGTCGGCACCGCCCCCGCAAGTCCGGCGGATACCAGAAGCAATGGCAGGTGGCCGCGGAATCCCCTCGTTTTCATCGTCACGAACAAGGGGCTCAGGCCATCAGCTGGGCGATCGGTCCGGTCTGGTCCCCGACGAGAGCCGGGTCGAGCACGCCGTAGTGCTTGATCGGATTCCCGAAGGTGTTGAGCAGGGTGGTGTAGAAGTTGCCGAGCGTCTTGTGACCCTCCCGGCCCCAGTAAGGCAGGCGGATGTAACGACGGCCGAGGTTGAGGCGTGCATTGTTCCCCGCCATGACCACGAACGGATACTCCGTGCCCTGGCTGTGGTGGGTTTCCCCCGAGTCGGGGAAATAGAAAACCATGGTGTTGTCGAACATGGTGCCCCCACCCTCCGGCACGCTCTTCAGGCGGGTGACGATCCGGTTCACTAGTTCCATGTGATGGTGCTCGCTGCGCTTCCTGATCTCGGGTGCCTCGACCCCGCCAATGACCTTGCCGTGACCCACATCGTGCATGTTCACCTTCTCCCCTTCGAGACCCGGGATGCCGGTGTATTCGTGGCCGAGCTCGTCCACCGTGAAGGCCACCACATTGGTCAGCCCTGCGATCAGCGAGGAGAGCAGCACCTCGGCGTGACCAACCTGCCGGTCCAGCGTGGTGAGGTCCTCCGCGAGGTATTTGGCGTCGAGCTTCGGCGCATGACGACGGACCGCATCGGCCATCAGGTCGATCTTCCGGTTACGCTCCCGGATGTCCTCGATCGATCCGGCGTAGTTGCCGACCTTCTGGCGTTCGATCCCGTCGAGCTGACTTGCGATCTCGGCATGGTGTCCGGCCGCGAACTCCAGCACCTTGCGCTCGAGTTGGTAGCGGACCTGGCCGTCCTTGCTGGCCGAAACCGACTTGAAGATCTCCTCCACCGCCGTCTTGGGCGAACCGAAGGCGTAGTTGGCCTGCTGCGGGCCCCGGGCCGAGAAGCCCTTGGCAATGCCGTCCAGACTGCCGCGGGCGTTGCCGCCACCGGTCGGGAAACAGGCCAGCTCGATGTGCTCCATGGGCGAGGGAAAGAGCTTCGCCAGCTCAAAATCGACGGTGGCCCACTTGATCGAGCCGGGCCGTTCATTCGCCTTGAAAACGCCGAGCGAGGAGCACCACGAGTGGTGCCCGGTGGTGCACATCTTGCCGGAAAGCCCCTGCAGGATGGTCAGGTTCTCCTTGTGCGCCGCTAGCGGGCTCATCCACTCCGGAAGTTCATGGCCGTCGAGGTCCACCTCGTAGGCATCGTTGCGGCGCTCCAACTCCATCTCCTTCGGCCCGAAGGACGGCGGCACCATGACCTTGGGGAACAAGCCGTTGCCCCGGTGCATGAAGATGAAACGCATCGGGGCCTTGCCCGCCGGACCGCCCAGCGGGCTGCCAGCCGCCTGCCCGGCGGAGAGCATCGGAATGGTTCCGGGCAGGGAAAGCCCTCCCATCGTGACGAAGGCGTTGCGGAGAAAGTCGCGGCGGGTATTCATGCTGTTTGTCAAAATTCGGGGCGGTGAGGCACGCTGCCGGGCAGACTACGCGGCAAAACGGCCGGCGATTTCTGTTATTTTCGAGAAATAAAGCAATCCAAGCTCCGCCCGAAGCCAGCCACACCTCCACCCTCCGAGCCTCCGCACTCCGGGGGCCCCTCCATTCAATACGGCCACACCACCATCCGCCCGGACCGCGCCGGTCACGGCATCCCTCCGCCCACCTCATCCCCATGGAGGCATTGGATTCACCTCCCCCACACCCGCTTCATCTCGGCGTACCCGGCCGGATCATGAATCTCCAGCTCGGCGCGGACAAAGGGATAGAAGTCATTGCGGTAGAACCAGGCCTCGGTGGTCTCGGCAAAATACTCCTTGTGATCGGTGGCCGCATAGTGACGGACCTGGTCGCCAGTGAAGAGTAGCACCTTCTCATAAATCCCCGCCTTCATGGCGGCCTGGTAGGCTTTCAGAATGCCGGGATCCTCGAACCCCAGAATCTGATCGTGGTAGCCATGGGCCAACTCGTGGAGGACCACAGCCGGATGCTTGAGCATCTGGTCCCGGGAGAGGAGGTTTCTCGCCTGGGTGATGTGCACCTTCTTTGCCAAGCGGGGATCATACCCTCGTCCCACCAGCCAATCCTTGCCCGGATGATACTGCATGTTGCCCAGCTCCGGGTGGGACCACTCGATCCAAATTCCCACCTTTCTCAATCCTTCAAGTGGCTTCTCCGGAACAAGGATGGCAATGCGCTGCAGATGGTTTTCCAACATCTCCAGGGCGCGTTCGCCCTCCTCCTTGTGCTCTCCGGAGAGCAGGGCGGGATCGATCTGCACCGTCCAGCCCTCCATCTTCCGCTCCACCGGTTCAATCCATCCGACCTTGGCAGGCTCGGCACCCCTGGCCGGGATTCCCAGCAGGCCCGTTCCCAGAACGGCACTCAGCAAGCCAAAGCGGCCCAAGGGCCCAAGGCAACAGTCCTTCATTCGTCTCAAGATGCTCATCAGGTTTGGTGTCATGGTTGGTGTCATGGTTGAAATCAGTCCTCGCTCCCGCTTGGCGTCACTCCCCTGAAATAAGCGGGGGGACGGGGGACGACGCCCAGGTTCGCATAGTCAAATCCGCTGACCAGCGGTTGGTACTCGCCGATGTACTCCACACTGCGTTCCGCACTGATCTGGTCCTCCATGTGCAGCCCCCAATAGACGGCATTCACGACGAGGCGGCGCAGGCCGGGGTTCTCCAGATCCTTCGCGCTGCCCATGGTGGATTGCAGGACGCGGGCTTTCTTCCCCCCGCTCGTCTTCCAGTCCTTGCACCAAACGACCGGCAACGGTTCCTTCTCCGGGTTGGTCTCCCCGCCCTGCTCCCGGCCGATCAATGGCTGGCCCATCACCAGCGCGGTGCAGCCCTCCGGCAGACCGGTGCCTTCCTTGAAGGTGCGGTACACATCGGACGGCCCCCAGAGGTCCTTCACCCCGATCAACACCGGATGGTCCTTCATTTCCGGAATGATGTCGCCGCGGGTTGAGTCGCGGTGCCAGTTCCCATGGTGCCCCATGAAACTCCCGCCGAGAATCTCCCCGATGTTCACCTGCTTGCCGTCAATCTTGTAGGGCAGCGCCCCACGGAATCCGTGGTTCGCGGTGCGCAGTCCGATGATCGGCTTGCCGGAGTCCAAATACGTCACGATTTGCTGCATCTGCTCATCCGGCAGGGTCAGGAGACGCGTCACGAAGAGAAGGAGGTCGGCCTGCTCCAAGTGCTCCAGGCCGGGAATGTTGTGGTGCTTGAACTCAGCCTCCTTCCCCTTTTCCGGATACACCGGCATGGTGGGATCCACCAACCCCTCCTCATTCACCCCGAAGAGCACGGTGCAGTCAAAGCCGTGATGCTTGGAGAGGATCCCGGCCAGCATCGGCAAGGATTGCTCGCTCCGGTATTCCTGATCGGCGGTGATCAGGACGAGGTGCTTCCCCTTCCCCGGACCCTCTCCGCCGGGATAGGTCAGCCACAACGGGCTTTCCGTGGCGGGTGGGGCAGGCTCGGCGAGAGACAGGGCCGGGAACAGTCCGAACAACAGGAGGGCAAGCGGTTTGAGTTTCATGATCTTGAGACTTGTTATTCTCCGCCCCCGACAACCGGCACTTCGTTGACGGTGTAGTAGGCGTCGTGGTGCAGCAGTTCCTCCCCGTCCCGCGACCGCAGGCCCCCGAGGTCGAACTCATGCACGTGTCCCTTGGTCAGGGTGTCGAGCACCAGGGTCGCGCTCATCCCGTCGTCCGCGAGCTTCACGGACCGCACCACCGGAGCGGTCTGATCAACCTCGGGCCCGCCATAGGCTCCATGATAAATATGGGTGAAGGTCGTCACCTTGTAGGAGGCGGGGTTGCCACCCTCGGCCGCCGCGACCGGCTTGGTGAACTTCACGCGGAAGCCGTCCGGAGTGATGTTGATGCGCTCGATCTCGAAGGGCATCCGGCCGGTCCACTCGACCCGCTGCAATGCGTAGGGCTTCAGCCCGCGCACCGGCCACCCCCGGTTCGTGCCGCCGCAGAGCAAATTGCCTCCCGGCGTGAAATGGCTGTTGAGGATACCGGTGGAAAGCCCTTCCCGGAACGGATAGCAGGCCCCCTGCCAAACGCCGTTGATCTCCTCGGTGGTGGCCCGCATCAGGATCGAGAGGGTGTAGTCGCCAAGGAAGATCTGGTCCTCAAAGGGCCCGAACTTTCCCCCGGTGCGGTTGACCTCGAAGCCGGTGATGGAGCGGCCCATGCGGATGTAGGGGAAAATCACCGCGTAAGGCTGCAGCTGCGGGATGTGCTCCTTTTCCACGATGATGCGCGAGCCCGACTTGGGCTCCTCCGGCGTCTTGCCCATGTTCGGCGCAAACTCATACCAATTGTAGCTGATGGGATGCCCCATGAAACCGCCCTCCTTCACCGCCTTCAGGCTGCAGGCCGAATTCCACGGCCCCTGACTCTCGATGTAGAACAGCGCCCCGTGTTCATTGAATCCGATCCCACCGGGACTGCGCATGCCGCTGGCGATGGGGATGCTCTTGCCCTCCGGGGTGACCTTGAAGGCCCAGCCGCGGAACAACTGCTGCGAGTGGTAGGAACTCGACAAGCCAAGCGCGACGTAGAAGTTGCCCTCCGGATCAAATTTGGAACCAAAGGCGTATTCGTGGTAGGTCCCGTATCCCCACGCGTCGGACACCACCTCAAAGCGATCCGCCCGGCCATCCCCGTCGCGGTCGGAGACCTTCGTCAACTCGCAACTCTGCGTGACGTAAAGCGCCCCGTCCTTCCAAGCCAAGCCGAAGATCTCATCAAGGCCGGAGGCAAACAGATGGTATTCCGGTTGCGGCTTGGCTTCATCCACCCCGGAAACGAAATAGATGTCTCCGTGGCGCGTCCCCACCGCGATCCGCCCATCCGGCAGGGTCTCGAAGGCCCCCGCCTCGATGACGAGGTCCTTCGGGATCGGCACCTCCACGATGCGAAAATAGGCCCGCTCCGCATCCTCCGTTCCCCAGCGATCCCCGACCTCCTCCGCCACTCCCGCGCCGCCAAGCAGGAGGCCGGCAGACAGCGTCACCAGGAAAGCGCGGGTCGAATCGTTACCGTAGCAATTCATAATCGATGGTCAGGGTGGAGTCGCCTTTCGGAAGGGAAAGTTCGATCAACAGCTCCTGCTCCCCTTCCGAAGCGGCACGCAGGAGGGTCTTTCCGGGGCTCAGGGCAAGCCGGAGGTCGGCGGTCTTGAACACCGTCGCGGACTCCACCTCGATTTTTCCGGTCAGGGCGCGGAACCAAAGCGTCTCCTTCGCAGGGCTCATGAAGTGGAAGCTGCGCCGCAGGAGTTGCGACCCGGCCTCCCCTTGCGGGACCGACTTGTCCTCGATCACCACCGGTCCGCAGCGATACTGAAAGGTCGGAATGGACTCCGCATCCAGTGAGTAGCCCAGGAAGGCGTAACCGTGGTTGCGCGGATAGAGTGGGTCGGGATTCACCGGCTGTTCCTTGCTGGTTGTCGGAAGCAGGAGCCACCCGGCCGGAGGTTCCGCCGCCTGCAGAAACGCGACATCCTGCGCCAACTGCACGGGGCGACCAATCGGATTGAAATTCCCGGGCCCCTGCCCCTGCCAGCCGACGTTGACGAACTCACCCTGCCAAAGCGCGGAGAGCGAACCGTTCTGCGCGTTGAAGGCGTAGCTCATGCCCCCCGGAAATCCCACCGCGATCCCACGATAGCCCGCCACCCCGCTCCGGCCCCGATAGGTCCGTGTGGTGTCCGTCACCACCAGCCCCGATGGCTCGGCGCGCAATCCCGAGGGATCGCCCGCCGACCGGCCGAGGGAAAAATTGAACCACAGGGCCCGCAACTGCAGCTCGGTGTCGCCTTCCAGAATCTCGGTCTGCACGGCCTTGCCGTCCGGCCAATAACTCGGCATGAGGATGCCGGGGCGGAAGGCCGCAGGGTTCTTCATGTAGCTGGCAAACCAAGCCGGCTGCAGCCGCTGGTAGGAGGTCATCAGGTCCATCCCCTTCATGCCCGGCGAATCCTTGCCGTTGTAGTTGTGACAGGCGATGCAGTTGAGCCCCTTGTCCCCCAGCAGCCGCACCGCGCCGTCCCGCATGGCCCGACCGGACTCCCGATCCGGCTCGGCCAACTCGACCGGGTCCAGATGATCCACCTCCCCGAACAGGTCCGACAGCCCCGCCAGACCGGCTTCGCCGAACAGCGGCATGCGCGTCTTCATGTAGGGCCGCACCACCCGGCCGTCATGGAGCACCGCGTTCAACCACTCCGGTCGCAGCTTCGCTCCGACCAGGGTCAACGGCGGGGGTATGCGGGACTCATTCCCGAGCGCCTCCTCGCTGGAGTGGAAATAGCTGTCCAGGTTCTGCGCCACCCCGCCGAAGTCATCGCGCACGTGACAGGCGATGCAGTTCATGCGGGTCAAATGCATCTTGATCAGGTCACCGGAAGCCGCCTCGCTGGCCGGCTCATGCAGCGCCATGCGGATGGCCTTCTTTTGGGCTGCGCTGAGATGAAAATCAGGTGCCGCACCCGGCGCATCGGACAGACACCCCCGGGCCGGGTCGAGTTTCGTCAGCGGCGGCCCCGGCGATCGCACCGCAAAGTCCTGCTCCTCCGGTTGGTGGCAGGCCGCGCAGTTGTATTCCTGAAAGGCCGCTCTCCCGGCCTCGATCCGTTTCGCATCGCCCGACCCGCCATCCACCGCGGGAGCCGACGCACCCTCCAGATAAGCGGCCAGCGAGGCCGCCTCCATCTTGCTGAGCTTCATGTCCGGCATGCGCCCCGAAGGACGCACCTTCAGCGGGGCATGCAGAAAGGCAGCCAGGGCATTCGGCTGGTATTTGCCCGGCAGATGGGTGAGCGGGATCACCCCCTCGCCGATAACCTCCCGGACCGCCTCATCGCGGGGCGAGTGACAGGCCACGCATCCGATTTGGTGGAACAGTTCCTTCCCATCATAGGAATCGACCTCCCCCTCCGGCACCTCCGCCGGCGCGGCCGCCTTCCGCGACATCAAATACGCCGTGATCGACTCCGCCACCTCCTCGCGTTTCTCCGCCGATGCCGCGCCCAAGAGACCGGGCATCGTCGTCCCGGGATGCACCGCCCCCGGATCTGCGATGAACCGTTTGATGAACTCCGGCGTCAACCGTGATCCCACCGTGGCCAGCTCCGGAGCCGCTTTCATCCGGCCCGCGTCCATCCCCTCGTGGCAGGAAGCGCAGCGCAGTTCGGTGATCAACAGGCCCCCGCTCTGCTTCTCGTCCAAGGGGTGTTTGCCATGCAGCCCGGGAATCACCGGTGCCGCGTTGCCAAGGCACGCAGTGAGGAGCACCGGGAGGGAGAGGAGCCAGGAACGACAAGAGGGCGGGAAGTAGTGGAAAAAATTCACCAAGCGGCTCAAGGTTGCTGCTTCAAGGATAGGCGCTCTCCACTGCGGCGGAAGAAAAATCGGGATCAGCAGTCCCGAGGCGTTGACCTTGAACTGCCTTTGCATGCAGGTCTCATCCCCGGTCCCCCCGGAGCAGGAGATCTGATGAACGTAAACCGGGAACCTGCGGGAGAGCGCGGTTCGCACCCCTGTTTCAGGAAGCGGGCGGAGAGCGATTGCTCATAAAATGAGCCGGAGCAGCGAAATGCGCCCGAAGGCGTAGCGGCGATCGCCTTCCGAGGCGGCCCACCTGCCGTCCCCTGTCTTCTCCCGGTCCCGTCCCGGTCCTCCCAGACGTGCCGGAGTTCAAGCGAGGCAGTCAACCTTGCGCCCCGGCACCCCCCGCATTTGACAACACGGGAGGCACCAAGGCCAAGGCGACCAAGCAGGACCTGCCTTTCGGCTTCCTGCCCTTGGTTTGGGTTTTATTTTTTCTTCAGCTCAAACCACCGCAAGGAGATTCCCCGCATGTGTTGTTTGGGCGAAGTCTGGATGCGCAGCGTTTGCACTCCCTTTTCGAGCTTCATTTCCACGGGTGCTGTCTCCACCCACAGACCAAACTCCAGGGGGATCGGCACCGTGGCGATCACCTCGCCACCCAAGCTGGCCTCAAGGGCCTGGCTATCGTTGACGCAGGCGGCTTTCATGACGATGCCATAGGTTCCCGACTCGGGGACATCGATGATGTAGTCCGCCCACTGCTCTTTCATTTGCTGCTCAAAATACACCTGCTCGCCACCCGTGTAGCATTTGGACACCTCCACGTACGGCTTCTGCCCACCCCAGGAAATCTGACCACCGGTTTTGGCAAAGCCCGCCGCCTCCACATGGATCACACCATCAACCGCTTTGATCGGATCCTGAGAACGGGGCTCCAATTCGGGTGCCGGCTTGGCGGCCTCCTTCTCCGGCACGGCTGCCGCCGCTGCCGCAATCTTCGGGGCAAGGGACTTGCGAATCGATGCCACAACGGCCAGCACCGGAGCGGCGCGATCAGCCGGGCTCAACGCGGCGGCAAGCCAGCGCAAATGCTCCACCTGGGAAAATTCAGCACTAAACTCCCGCTCCGCCACTCCCGCCAGAAAGTCCTCGCCACTCAGCCCGAAGAGCTTCGACACCTGCCACCCGCGACCGTAGTCCACCTTCCAGGCCGCACCGGGCTGGGGGTCGTTCTCGGGATGATCCGCCTTATAAGCAACGCAGGCATGTGCCGGTTGCCCCACACCGATCGCGGGAATCCCAAAAGCTTGGCTGACCATCACACCCCAGGAGGACTTGGGTCCGCATTTTCCACCGCCCGCCAGCACATTCTTGAAGTTGACGTAACCGTCGGGATAATATTGCGCTGGCGCGGCCCGGCGCCACACCAAGCCGGTCGATTTGACGACCCTCTCCTTCTCCAGCAGGTCCGGCCGGAAGGTCTGGACCATCTTCCTCGCCCAGGCCAAGTCCTCGTCGCTGGCCCCCGAGCTTACCACCCGGGCATACTCCCAGACATCCAGATTGTCGAAACTCGAGCAGAGCTCCTTGTTCTGGTGCGCGGTTTTGAAGTGCTGATAGCGGACCACGGGATCGGCCTGCTTGGCCGCACTGCCGGCCCCGATGCTGCCGGGAGGGGAGAGCGCCGTGGCGATCGCCATCTTCAAATACATTCCCTCCTTCGCGTCCGGATCAGCCTTGAGGATCTTGCTCCAAAGCTCCAGCGCCGCCGTGTCGAGCGTGTATTTGTCCTCCTCCCGAGCCGCGAGGCCGAGCGGCACACAGGCCTCCAAATAGAGATCCATGATCGGCGCACTGCTCATCAGCCAGCTCAGGAACGCCTGATTGTCAGCATTGGCCTTGGCAAAGGCGCTCAGCTTGTCCGTGCCGGTCTTGGCGATCAGGTGGCGCTGATCCAGAACCGTCCGGAAAACCGGATCCTTGGGAAGGGCTTCCAAAGCGCCTTGCTCCGTTCCGGCCGGCGTCTTCTGGTTGAGCCAAGTGGTGGCGTTGCTCAGGTAGCCGGCGAAATCGCCGGAAGTGATGGCGGCGTCCAATTCCTTGGCGCCGGGTTCCCAGGCGTGGAGATGGCTGGCAAGCGTGCCCGACAGCAGCGCCACGAGCAGGGGCTTGAGGATGGTGGTGGATGTTTTCATAAGATTAATGGGATCTATTGGAATGATCGGAATGTTGATTGCTGAATCAGTTTGCCGCCGGGGCAGCGCTGGGCGAAGGGTAGTGGTTAAGCTTGGGCGGCACAACCTTGCCCTCCAAGCCCGAGAGTTCGAGCATGGTGTCGGCGAAGGCCTTGCCGGTCAAAATCATGAAGCGGCCTTCCCCGTAATAGTGAAAACCCTTGTTGGAGGTGGCCCGTTGGAGCATGGCCTGCTCTTCCGGAGTGATCGGGTCCTTCGTCAGGTCACGGTCCATGTTGAGCCATCCGGCCGTCCGGAGGGCGATGATGTCCGGGTGGCACAGCGGGGCGGTTTCGATGGCCCTGGCATTGCCTTTGAACTCGGCCACGGAATTGATGAAACGCTGCCCCTCACGCACGTCCCTTTGCTTCGGGTTCGCCTCGTTCTTCACGCCGTTGACGCCCATCACGCCGACGACCGCCTTCATGTCGGGGGCCTTGAATTCGGTGCGGAGGTCCTTGATGAGGTGGGTAAGGTTCGAGCCGTATCGCTGGCGGCCGGCTTCATCGAACATGTCGTTGTATCCCTGGTACCAGACGAAACCGGCCACTTCATAGCCGTCACTCTCATTGTAGGACGGAAAGTGCTTCTTGAGGTTTTCCAGCGTGGCGTGGGTGTAACGGACCATGTTGCGGTATTGCAACCCGACCACCGCTTCCACCCGGCCCTCGTTCCATTTGTCCGCCACCTCCTTGCTGAGCATCAGGCCATCGAGTTTCTCGTTGCCGGTCTTTCCCGCACTCGGGGGACGAAAATTAACATCCAAGCTCTGGCCTCCGGGCCCGAACTTGATCAACAGCACCTGCTCGTCCAGGGCCTCGCCCATGTAATACCCGAAACCATACTCCGGCCCGATGCACTCCCCGAGGTTGTCGTAATTTCGCCGTCCGCCGAATCCGGTTTGCAGGTTCTCGTAAAGGCTGCCATTGGCCACCCAGACATCATCGCGCGTCATGAACGTCTTGCCGTCCGGCTTGAAGGCCTTGAGCATGCCGGCCACCGCCGGGTCCTTGTCCTCTCCAAGGAAATCGATCGTCCGGATATGGGCTTGCCCGTCCATGTTGGACTGACCGGCCAGAATATACACCTTGAGCGGCCCCTTCGTTTTCGCCGGCTCCGCCGCCCGGGCTCCCGGATCGAGCAGTCCCGCGACAGCGAATGCCGCCAAGATAGACACGATGGGCTTTCCTTTGGTCAATTTCATGGTCTCAACTTTCATGTAGGGGCCCCAAATGACCTGCCCACCCACCAGGGGCAAGCCGAACGTATAGTTGAAAGCACCCCCTTTTGGGGGTCGTTTTAGCAGCATGGAAATGATTTACCTGAAGTCCGCCGCCGAGCAGGTGGCGACGCACCTTCGTCAGCTGGCCACCCAGGGACAGTTGACCGGGTTGCTGCCCGGTATGAAACACTTGGCTACCGGGTTGGGGGTCAACCACAAAACGGTGGAGGCGGCCCTGCTGCTGCTCGAAAAGGAAGGGATCCTGGAGGTCCAAGGCGCCGGCCGCAGGCGTCGCATCGCCCTCCCTCAGGATGAAGGGGTGCCCAAGCGGGTGGGGTTCATGCTGTATGACGCCGCCTCCGCCCAACTGGACTATATGATTAATCTGCGACACACCCTCCAGGAGGCCGGGCATATCCTCGTCATTCCCGACAAGGCCCTCGTCGACCTCAAGATGGATGTGAAGCGGGTCGCGGGCTTGGTGCGATCCACCAGCGCAGACGCCTGGGTGATTTCCGCGGGGTCACGCGCCGTGCTGGAGTGGTTTGCGGCGCAGCCCGAACCCTCCTTCGCCTTGTTCGGGCGCCAGCAGGGCATCCGCGTCGCAGGGGTGAAGCCAAACAAACCGGGTGCCTACACCGCCGCGGTCCATCGACTGGTAGAACTCGGACATCGGAGCATTGTGATGCTCTGCCGAACCGAGTCCAGGCTCCCCGAGCCGGGACGCGGCCCCCGCGCCTTCCTCGATGCGCTGGAAGCTCGGAGCGTTCAGACCGGCCGGTACAACCTGCCGGATTGGGACGATACCCCCCAGGGCTTCCAAGCCGTCCTGGAGTCGTTGTTCCGGGTCACCCCGCCCACCGCCCTCCTGGTGGACGAGGCCTTCCTCTTCGCCGCAACCCAGCAGTTCCTGGCCCGCCGTGGCATCCGGGTTCCCGAAGATGTTTCCCTGATCTGCACCGACGCCGATCCCACCTTCGCCTGGTGTCGCCCGACGATCGCCCACATCGACTGGGACTCGCGCCCGGTGGTCCGCCGCGTCGCCCGCTGGGCCGCAGCCATCAGCCGCGGGCGGGAGGATGGAAAACAGACCCTGACCAAGGCGACCTTTGTCGATGGCGAGACGGTGGGGCCGGCGAAGTAGGTCCCTAACATGCTCCCCCCGCACCCGGATACCAAGCGGGCAACTCCACCGCTTCCTCCTCGAAATGAGCCAGGATTTCCGCCGGCACATGCCTCTTGTGGACGATGATGGTGTAAACGTGCTCGTTGAACCAGTCGTCGCGGAGGGTCCAGCGTCCCGCGTCCCCCTTTTCCTCGCCCCAGCTATTCTCGACGAGCCATTTCCGGGGATCTCCGGCGGAGTCGAGATCGACCCCCATGAGGGCCATGGCGTGATTGGAGGCCCCGGCGTGAAAGCGGGCCCGGTCTGCCTTGCCGAGGCTCAAATCAATCCCGAAGAGCGCCTCGTAATCGTGCAGTTGATGCGCCATGAGACCGTGCTCCATGGACTGGTCGCAGCTCATGTTCACCGCAAACCAGAGCGGTTCATTGGCGAGAATGGAGTCCTTCGAAATCGCCTTCATCGCATCCATCCCGATATTCACAAAATGCATGCAGTCCCTGCCGACGATGTTCCGGGCGCGGTGAAAGGCGTAGTGCCGGTCCAGTTCGTTCTTCGGATCATTGTAGAGACAGACGAAATCGGAAAGCGGGCGCCCCACATACTGTTCGTAAAAGGACCGGGGCGTGTGGCGCTCGGCAACCGTCAGATCCCCCTCCGCGACACTCTGCATCTCCGCATCGGGATCCTTCTCGTCCCGCACCCTCGTGTGCCGGTAACGCCACTCGAACTCGGTGGGCGGCTCGCCGAAATTCAGGACGAGCAAACGGTAAACCTCCCGCAGGGCCTCGTTCTTCATCGTCCGCAGCTCCTCCATCCCGGCACCCTCGGCGAAGCGGTCCAGGATGCGCCCGGCACGGGAGCGGACCAGGCGACCGAGGATCTCGTTGAGCGTTTCGGTATGGGAACTGCCGTGGGTCTCGGGCATCGCCGAGCGCGGCACCACCCCGTATTTCTCCACGAGGTCCGTGACGTAGTTCCACCACCCCCCATCATGCATCGCCCACTTGTTAACCACCTCCCACTCCCGCTCCAGGTAGTCCATCTCCCGCAATTCAATGACCGACTCCAGAAAGAGGTTGGCCCGCTCCAGCTTGTCCCAAAACTGCAGATAGGCCGTCGAAAACTCAAATTCCGCCATGCCGTGATCGCGGATCACCTGCGGCCGCAGAACATTGAGCGCCGCAAACATCCAGCACCGCCCGGTCTTCTGCTGGTTGGTGATCCCCTTGCTCTTGATGCGATGGCTGAAGTGACCGTCAGCCCCCCGCACCACCTCGCGATTCAGGGCGAGGGAGTTGATCTCGCTGTTGGTGACGGCATTGTGGCAGGCCCGGTCGGCAGGGGACATGCTGTAGCCGTGCCGCAACCCATCGAGAAACTCGGAGGTCAGGGCACCGGCAAGGGCCGTTCCGGCCTCGGGGACGATAACTGGGGACATGCTCATCGGATTGCGCGGGACAGCCACATGAATTCCGCCGCCCGCATCAGGACAATCTCCGCGTCCCCATCTGACAAGCCGGAAACTATCAATTATTGGCTCCCGATTGCGGCCAATCAACGCGCTTTTCCGCATCCCCCCTGAATACTGTGCATTGAATTCCCGACCTCCCCGTGACTAACTGGCGGCGTGAAAGCGCTTCCCATCCTCCTCGCCAGCCAACTGGCCCTCGCCCTCCTGACCCCCGCCGCCGCTGAGGACACCCGCCTCGCGGAGGTGGACGCCTTCTGGGCGGAGGTCTCGCGATCCGTGCTCGCAGGTGACTTCAAGGCCTACGCCGCAACCTGCCATCCGGAAGCAGTCCTGGTGACCGGCGTCAAAAAGACCAGCTATCCGCTCGCCAAGGCCCTGGCACGTTGGAAGCAGGAGTTCGACGACACCAAGGCCGGCACCCGCCGCTCCGACGTCACCTTCCGCTTCTCGCAACGGCTTGGCGACGAAACCACCGCGCACGAGACCGGCATCTTCCTCTACGAATTCCGCATCGCCGATGGAGAACTCACAAAGGAATACCTCCACTTTCAGGCCCTCCTGGTGAAGAGGGAGGGAGCCTGGAAAACGCTGATGGAATACCAGAAGGCCCCCGCCACCGAGGCGGAGTGGAAGGCATTGCAATAGGCCGCTAACCGCCGATGGGCGCGATCGTTCGCATCTCCCGCCGCATCGCTTCCCGGGCGGAGCGCAGGCCCTTGTAAGCCGCCACGTCCTCCGGCATGGTGCGGATCTTTTCCGCGACGGAACGCCAGATGCCGGGATCGACGGCGAGGTCCGCAAGCGGACAGGTCTCGATCCGGATCCCCATCAGGACCCCTCCGGGAAGCGCGGTGAAGAGCTGATGCTCGACCCGCAGGTGGAGTTCGTCGATCGTCACCGACCCATCCAGCGGCGGACGACGAAGCTCGGGGTGGTAGTTCCGTTCCGACGAGCGGGTGAAGCCCCAGTTCTCCCGGCAGTAGGCCTTGCCGGACTGCAGCTGGCGGAGGAAGGAGTCGATCTTCGCCCCGATCTGCGCGTTGAGCCGCGGCACCATCTCGTGGACCTCATGAAGGGAGTTTCCAACCGCATGCTCCGGACGCCACGACGAGGGAAAACAGACGCAGGCCGCCGCGAACGACATGGTTTCCCGATCCAGCACTAGGAGATCCGGTTCCCAGTGCCGCGCCAGGTGCGGGAGGTCGCGCTCACCCTGCCGGGGCGGCGGGACGTGCCCCCATTCCACCGCCCGCTCCCAAAGCCGCTCCACCAACTCCCCTCCCTCCGGCGCGACCGCCACGCAACGCTCGGGGCGCTCCTCAAGCCATCGTCGCTTCTCGGCGAGCAGGGCCCCTCCGTCCTCCCGCGGCGCAAAAAACGCCTCGGCATCACCAAGCCGCATTCGAAAGACCCAGCCGAACTCCCCGTCGGCGAAGAGCGCTTTCCAGAATGGTTCCCTCCCTTGTGCGTCGCTCATGGCAAACTCTATCACTCCCCCGCCCCAATCCGAACAAAGATGCTCTCCACCCAATCCAGGTGACGTCCCCAGCCCCCTCTCCCGGAAATCCCCCCGCCGCAGAACAATGGGAAAAACCCATTAATACCAGTATTCTTGCAGCGAGGGGAAAATGCGTCCCCGATCATCTCCCAAAAAGCGGAGGACCTCTTCGTCCAACCGCTCATCGAAGCCCGTTTGAAAATTCGAAAGCAACCTCTGTCCGATCATCGACCAAGACAATCATGTTTGCACTCCTATTGACGGATTTGTTTCGTGCATTTGCGACAGGCTTACCTTGCCCCCGACGCTGACCTGTGCTAACCATCAAACCTGCAAGCGCTTGCACCCGCACCTCCTGCACATGAAGAAGCGCCCCCACCCCAAAGCTCCCCGCGTCGCCATCTCGCTCGAAATGGAATGGGGCTTCAAGCGCCACTTGGAAATCTATGCCGGGTGCCAACGCTTCGCGGATGAAGCCGGATGGAACTGCTTCATCCATCCCGCTCCGGAGTGGGAGATCAAGGACTCTCCGGCCACCGCCCCCTGTAAGATCACCTCCCCCAAGTCGTAGCATCTCCATGCGTTTTCCCATCACCCTCTGCCTGTCCCTGCTGCTGCCGATCAGCATGCTTCAAGCAGCGGACAACGCGTCAACCCAAGCCTCGCCGAACATCGTCCTGTTCCTCGTCGACGACATGGGCCTCATGGACAGCTCCCTCCCCTTCCTCAGCGATGGCAACGGCAAGCCGGTCGCCCATCCACTCAACGAGTTCTACCACACCCCTTCCATGGAACGCCTCGCCGCCCAAGGCCTGCGCTTCAGCCAATTCTACGCCAACAGCGTCTGCTCCCCCACCCGCCTCACCCTCATGACCGGCCAGTCCTCCGCACGCCATCGGACAACACAGTGGATCAATTCCGAAAGCAGGAACACCGGACCATTCGGCCCCGTTGATTGGAACTGGGAAGGCCCCGACAAAAATTCCATCACCCTCACCCGCTTGCTGCAAAAGGCCGGGTATCGCACCATCCACTGCGGCAAGGCCCACTTCGGCCCCAATGACCACGACGGCGAGAACCCCCTGAATATCGGCTTCGACGTGAACATCGCCGGTTGTTCCTACGGTCAGCCCGGCAGCTACTACGGAACCGAGAACTTCGGCCACGGCAATCCCAAGCGCTCCAGTCGCGCCGTGCCCGGACTGCAAAAGTATCACGGCAAGGACATCTTCCTCACCGAGGCCCTCACCCTCGAGATGAACGATGAAATCAGCAAGGCGGTCAAGGAGAACAAGCCGTTCTTCGCCTACATGAGCCACTACGCCGTCCACGCACCCTTCGAGTCCGATCCGCGCTTCGCAAAGAATGATGCCGCCTCGGGCAAGAACAAGGCCGCCCTGGCCTACGCCTCCATGATCGAGGGCATCGACAAGTCGCTCGGCGACATGATGGACCACCTGGAAAAATTGGGCGTTGCCGGAAACACCCTCATTCTCTTCCTCGGCGACAACGGCTCCGATGCACCCCTCGGCCCGGTCCACGGATATTCGTCATCCGCTCCGCTCCGCGGAAAGAAGGGAACCCACTACGAGGGAGGAATGCGCGTGCCCTTCATCGTCTCCTGGGCGAAGCCTTCCGCAGACTCCCCCGCGCAAAAAAAATTCCCGGTCTCCAAGGGCTTCCTTGATACCAAATTCGCAACGATCTGCGACATCTTCCCCACCCTCCTTTCCCTCGCCGACACGAAGGCCCCCGACACCCACAAGGTCGATGGGGAAAGCCTCTGGCCGACTTTCGGAGGAGCGAGGGGGACACACCCCCAACAATTCCTCATGCACTTCCCCCACAGCCACCGCAGCAGCTACTTCACCGTCTATCGGGAACACGACTGGAAGCTCGTCTACCACTACCTGAACGACCAGGGAACGCGGTATGAGCTCTTCAATCTCGCGAAGGACCCCTCCGAAAAGGAGGAATGCGCAACCGACAAGCCCGAGGTCCTGAAGAGAATGATCAAGGCGATGCAACAATCCCTCCTGGATGCCGACGCTCTCTACCCGATTTCAAAAAACGGCGGAAAGCCCCTGAAGGTGCACTAGGCCCCCATGCCAATTCTGCTTGAACTGTCCCGCCACACCACGCATCCCAGCGCCTTGCGCCCCTCCCACCATCTGTGCTTAGGTGGCCCGGCACCCAACAACCCAATGTCCCACCGCTTCCTTACCCTCAGCGCCCTCTTCCTCGCCTTCGCCTCGTTCCTCCCGGCCGCTCCGCTGAAGGACGGCGACCGCATCGTCCTCCTCGGCGACGCCTTCTTCGAAACGGAACGCCACTCCGGTGACCTCGAGTGCGCACTGCAACAGCACTTCCGGAACATCGACCTCTCCCTCCGAAATCTCTCCTGGAGCGGCGACACCCCCGGCGGACTTTCCCGTGCCAGCTTCGATCCCGCCAAGGCCGGCCTCGATCGCCTCCGCGATCACCTCACCCTCGCCAAACCCACCGTCGTCGTTCTCGGCTACGGCATGGCCGCCAGCCTGCAGGAACTCTCCGACCGCGCCAACGACTGGACCCTCAATCCCGATCACGCCCGCTATGGCGCGATGACCGTGGAGCGCTTCCAACAGGAACTGGAAGACCTCCTCAAGCTGCTCGGCGAGGTCTCCGGTCCCGACACCCGCCTCATCATCCTCTCCCCCATCCCCCACGAGGACCTCCGCGCCTCCCGCCCCGAAACCCCCGATCCCGCCGCGCACAACGAACTGCTCCGCGCCTACTCCAAGACCCTCCGGGACCTCGCCACAGCGCACCAGGCCGACTTCATCGACAGCGCCGCCCTCCTCACCGCTCTCCGTCCCGCCCTCGGCGCCGCGCCCTTCACCACCAACGGCATCCACCTCACCCGGCAAGCCTACCAACAGTTCGCCTCACAACTCTGCAAATCCCTCGCCTGGACCGCTCCGACCACCACCCCCGACCCCGCCCTCCGCCAGGCCATCCTCGCCAAGTCCGACGCCTTCTTCCACCGCTACCGCCCCGCCAACGCCACCTACCTCTTCGGTTTCCGGAAGCGCGAACAGGGAAAAAACGCCAAGGAAATGGCCGCCTGGGACGAAATCCTCCTCGCCAGGGACGCCCACATCACCGCCATCAAACAAGGCCGCCCCCCCGCCGACGATCCCGCCCCTCCGGCCTCCCCTCCCCATCCCGAACTCGCCGCCCCCGCCTTCACCGTCCCCGAGGGCTACGAAATCACCCTCTGGGCCGAGGCCCCCCTCGTCCGCAAACCCGTCGCCATGAACTGGGACCGCGGCGGCCAACTCTGGGTCGCCAGCACCCCCATCTACCCGCAGATCCAGCCGGGCAAATCACCGGAGGACAAAATCTACGTCCTCGCCGACCGCGACGGCGATGGCCGCGCGGAATCCTCCACCATCTTCGCCGACCGCCTTCTCATCCCCACCGGCATCGCCCCCGTCCCCGCCGACCCCGGCCAACCCTCCACCGCCTGCTACGTCGGCGCTTCCACCGAGGTCCTCCTCCTCACCGACACCAACCAGGACGGCCGGGCCGACCAGCGTCAGGTCATCCTCAGCGGCTTCGGCACCGAGGACACCCACCACAACATCCACACCCTCCGCTGGGGCCCCGACCGCCGTCTCCACTTCAACCAAAGCGTTTACACCCACTCCCATCTCGAAACCCCGCACGGCTTGATCCGCCTCAATTCCGGCGGCGTCCTCTCCTACGATCCCCGCTCCGAACGCGTCGAGGTCCTCAGCAAGGGCCTCTGGAACAGTTGGGGCCACGTCTGGAACAGCGAAGGCCAGAGCATCCTCACCGACGGCGCCGGCTCCTCCGGACTCGCCTGGGCCTTTCCCGGCGCGATCTTCAACCCCGCCGAAGGCTCCGAACGCCAGATGCCCACCATCTCCCCCGGCCGCTACCCGAAATACGCCGGCCTCGAACTCATCGACTCCGCCATCTTTCCCGACGACTGGCAGGGCACCGCCGTCACCTGCGACTTCCGCGCCCACCGCATCGTCCGCTTCGAGATCCAGGACCTCGAACAACAATCCCCCAAACGCTCCGGATACATCACCCGCGAACTCGAACCGCTCGTCGTCACCAACGACGTCGCCTTCCGGCCCATCGATGTCAAAACCGGCCCCGACGGCGCCCTCTACGTCGCCGACTGGACCAACCCCATCATCAACCACGGCGAAATCGACTTCCGCGACCCCCGCCGCGACCAATCCAACGGCCGCATCTGGCGCCTCACCCGCAAGGACACCCCAGCCATCAAATGGACTCCAACACCCGTCCCCGTGGCCCGCTCCACAGACCCCGCCAGGGACGCCGCCTCCGATTCCCCCCGCCGCCGCATCGAGGCCATGCGCACCCTCGCCCGGACCCCAGATGCGAAAAACATCAGCCGCATCCTCGACCTCGCCGCGCAGGGCCCCGCCGACGATCCCTACTACGAGTTCGCCGTCTGGCGCAGCATCCGCGACATCGGCCCCGCCTGGGTCGCCACCGTCACCAGCGGCCACTGGACTCTCGCCGACCCCGCTTCCTTCACGCAAACCGACCTCGCCCTCCGCAGCCTCCCCGCACCCTTGGCGGCCGAGGCCCTGAACTCCCTGCTCGCCGCCAACAAGCCGACCCTCGACGGCGCCACCCTCTGGCCCGGCTGGATCGGGACCTTCGGCGACTCCTCCACCGTACAGCTGCTCCTCGACTCCTCCCTGGCGGACATCAATCGCACCTCCGTCCACCGATACCTCCTCGCCGCCGCAAACCGCGGCCTCCGCCCCGCACAGTTGCAGGCCGTCACCGCCGATTACTTCGCTCCCGCCACCCCCGACGCCCTCAGTCTCCTCGCCGCCTGGAAACTCGACTTCACCGACCTCCTCGAAGCCAATCTCCGCGGCAGCGACGAACTCCGCAACGCCGCCTTCGCCGCCCTTGCCACCCTCCGCACCGAGAAGGCCATTCTCGTCCTCAGCAAACAACTCAGTGCCCCCGAACCCCACCTCCGCCGCCACAGCCTCGGCACCCTCGCCGGCATCCGCCCCGATCTCGCCCTGCAGGCCCTCCCCGGCATCGCCGCCGAAATGGGTGCCGACCCCGCCTTCTGGAACCCCCTCCTCGCCCACAACGGCTTCCTCCAACAGCTCGCCAAAAACCTACCCACCGACTGGACCCCCGCCATCTACACCGCCGCCCTCCAGGCGGCCCGCCAACGTGGCAAGGACGGCACTCCCCTCGTCCACAAACTCGAACCCCTCGCCGGCATGAAGGCGGAGCAGGAGCCCCAGGGGCCCAAGCACAGCATCGCCTCCCTCATCGATGCCGCCAACCAAGGTGGCGACCCCGCCGAAGGCGAACTCATCTACCGCCGCCCCGCCCTGGCCTGCACCCTCTGTCACGCCATCGGCGGCGTGGGCGGCAAACTCGGCCCCGACCTCACCAGCCTCGGCGCCAGCGCCCCCCTCGACTACATCGTCGAAAGCCTCCTCTTCCCCGAACGCAAGGTCAAGGAAGGCTACCACGCCATCACTTACACCCTGACGGACGGCAACTCCGTGGTCGGGATCCCCTCCCGCACCACCGCCACCGAGCAGTTCGTGCAGACCCTCACCGGCGAACAGCCCGTCGCCAAGTCCTCCATCAAATCGCAACAACTCCTCGGCGCCGGCGGCAGCCTCATGCCCGGCGGGCTCCTCGCCTCCCTCTCCCAACCGGAAACCCGCTCCTTCCTCACCTTCCTCCAGCAACTCGGCCGCCCCGGCCCCTACGATGCCAGCAACGGCGGCATCGCCCGCCTCTGGACGATCCACTCCACCGACCAGCCCCCCACCACCAAGGCCCCCCTCCCCGACGGCACCCCCTTGGCCTCCCTCATCGACGGCCGCCTCACCCCCGCCCTCCTCACCCCCCTCCTCGCCGACCGACCCGCCGTCTTCGCCCAAACCCGTTTCGTCACCACCGTCGATGGCGAGGTCCCCCTCAAGTTCGAAGGCATCCGCGAAGCCTGGATCGACGGCACCCCCCTCCCCGTCGCCAGCGAACCCGGCCGCACCCTCCACCTCCCCGCCGGGACCCACCTCCTCACCATCAAACTCCACTCCACCGAACTCCCCCCCCACCTCCGCGCCTCCTCCCCCCAAGCCCGCTTCCTCACCGAATAAGCTCCAAGCCCCTCTCCCTCCCATCGGGACGCCCCATGCACCATCAACTCCGAACCTCCCTCCGCCCCCTCACCCCTCCCTTTTTCACTCGTCATTTTTTCCCTTGCCTCCACCCAAGCCCCCCCCTAACTTCCCGCTCCTGTCCGAAAGGTCAGACCAATAAACCGCGGGGTGGAGCAGCCAGGTAGCTCGTCAGGCTCATAACCTGAAGGTCACAGGTTCAAATCCTGTCCCCGTAACCAATGGAGGGCGCTAAGTTTAAACGACTTTGCGCCCTTCGCCTTTCCGGGAGACGATGGAGCCAAATACCCCTGAAATGCACCGGAATTGGCCCTCTTTGCGGCATGTATTGCACCGGTAGTCGCACCGGCTCGATTGAACTGCCGGGGTTCGAGCATCGTTTCTCGTGAATTCGTGGCGAAGAACCGGTGCGACAAATCATTGCACCGGTCTTGAGGACCACCTTGTGGCGTGGGGACTGTCTCGCCAGCCCACGTGCCCTCCGAAGGCTCCGCAGACCGCCCTCTCGCGGTGCCCCGACAGCCGCCCCAGCCCGGAATCCGTCCCGAGCCCTGACACGTCCCAAGGTCCACCTGCCAGCGGGGGTCCCCGCAGCCGTGACCACCCCCCGCACCGGAATCGTGAGGCTCCTACCGTAGTAGTATGCCCTCTGAGAAAATGACTCAATTTCAATCCGGTTGCCCGAGCGGCAAACGGGCCACGGTTTCATCCCCTAGACTGGCGGCGCAACAGGCCGAGATCCGGCCACCTACCTTTCTCCGCGTGGAAAAATTTTCCGAGGGACTTCTGGGTGCCAACTCGGCAAACTGGCAGCCTAGCCACGGGCTTCCGATCCTTGGGGAAGACCACAGCGCCCTGCTGATGACCGCTCAAATCACTTCCACTCGTTCAATACCCCCGCAGATCATGCCGTCCGGGGAGGCTGTTCGGCAGGTCCTTCCTCCTCCGGCAGTTCGGCATGAACCGCGCCATCAGAAACAGGAGGCTTTCGTTGTGGGTCCGGCCCGCCGAGGCCAAGCCCATCGCCAAAGCAAGCCACCACCAGCCGCCCGCCACATTCTGGCCGTTCCGCTCAAGCCGCGCGAGGTCATCACCGCTAGCGTTCGCGAAACCGATCTCGACGACAAACGCTTCGAAGTCAGCGGCATCGAGGACGGCAACCCCACCGACTTCCGCTGCATCAACGGGCCGCAGGTCAACGACAAGGCGGCCTCCCGCTGGCTCAACCAAAGGGTGGAGATCAGCGGACGGGTGGAGCGCGACACCAAAGGCCGGACCCGCCTTATGAAGGTCTCCCACCTGAAGCTGGTAAACGCCCCCAACAACTCACCGGACCAGACGGAGTTCGACTTCCCTGATATTCAAACATGGGCATGACCCCGCGAATGTCCCACGTTCACAGTTAAGATTTCCGCGAGATCAGCCAATTTTACAGATGCCCACCCGCTTCTTCACCAACGACAACAGCAATACGCTGCTCAAGAAATTCGAGGGCATCTTCGAACACAACCCCGACCTCGCACGCTTCGACGCCTTGGTTGGCTACCTCCGCGCATCGGGCTACTTCGCCATCCGGCCAAGACTCGTCAATGTTCCTGTTGTCCGCATTTTGGTCGGCATCAACGTCGATAACATCGTCGAGGAATACCACAAGAAGGGGCAGCTCTTCCTCGCTGACGCCGGCAAGGCGCTCAAGGAATTCCGCACTGCGCTCGCAGCCGACATCCAGAACGCTCACTACTCCCGCGAGGTGGAAACCGGAATTCTCCAGTTCGTCGAAGACGTGGTCACCAAGAAGGTCGAAATCAAGGCCCACCCTACGAAGCGCCTCCACGCAAAAATCTATATTTTCCTGCCCGTGGGTTTCAACGAACACAAGCCGGGCCACGTCATCACAGGATCCTCGAATCTCACTGCCTCTGGTCTCGGTGCCCAAAAGGATGACCAGACCTACGAGTTCAATGCCCTGAGCCACGACTACGATGACGTGAAATTCGCGGCCGATGAGTTCGAGAAACTTTGGGGCGAGGCGGTCCATGTTCTTCCCAAGGAAATTACCGAAGTCACGAATAACAGCTTCCTCCGCGACGACCTCACGCCGTTCGAGCTCTACTACAAGCTGCTCATCGAATACTTTGGCCCTGCCATCGAATATGATCCGAACAGCGAAACCGACTTGCCCGAGGGCTTCATGCGTCTCGCCTATCAGATGGACGCTGTCACGCAGGGATTCCTTCTGCTCCAAAGACACGGCGGCTTCTTCCTGGCGGATGTCGTCGGGCTTGGAAAAACAATCATCGCCATTCTCATCGCCAAGAAGTTCTTCTACCACAATGGCCACCCGAGGCACCTTTCCGAGACTCTCGTGATCGTTCCTCCCGCGTTGAAGGATGGCTGGCGCACGACCGTAGAAAAATTCGAACTGAAGGGCGTCAGGGTAGTCAGCAACGGCAGCCTCCACAAAATCACCAATGCCAAGAAATACGACCTCGTGATCGTGGACGAAGCCCACAAATTCCGCAACGATACAGCGGCTTCCTACGATGAACTCCAGCGCATCTGCAAAACCCGGACCACCCGCCGCTTTCCGGACGGCAGCTACTATCGCAAGCGCGTCATCCTCGTATCCGCCACACCCCTGAACAACCGCCCGAACGACATCAAGAACCAGCTTCTCTTGTTTCAGGACGGCAAGGATTCCACTCTCGAAGTCCCGAATCTCCAACGCTTCTTCGCCACCCGCCAAAAGGAGTTCCAGAAGGCACTGAAGGACTTATCCCCGGAAGACGCCCGCGTTGAAATCCAGCGCATCTATGAGCTGATCCGCACGAAGATCGTCACGGAAGTTACCATTCGCCGCACCCGCACCGACCTGCGGGACCACGATGACTACAGCAAGGATCTAGATGCCCAAGGGATCACCTTTCCGAAGGTAAAGCCACCCCACAAGATCCTCTACCCACTGAGCCCCGAGCTGGATCAACTCTACGACGAAACTCTGGCAGATCTGGACAAAGGCCTCACCTACAATCGTTATCGCGCCATCGGTGCCCTCGTCCCGGAGAAGAAGATCAAGTATCAGCAAGCCGAGCAGATTTCCTCACAACTCGCCCGCATCATGCGCACCCTGCTGTTGAAGCGTCTCGACAGCTCGTTCTACGCCTTCACCCGTTCCTTGGGTCGCTTCCGGGACAATACCCAGGCGATGGTGACCATGTTCGAGCGTGGCCAGATCTACATCGCCCCAAGTCTCAACGTCTCCGAATACATCATCGAGGATCGCGAGGATGAACTGGTGGAACTCATTCTCGCAACTCAGGGTGATGATGCGACCCTCCAGATTTGCAGCCCCGAGGATTTCGAGCCGAACTTCCTGGCTGGTTTGAAGAAGGATCTGGAAATCCTCAAGGATCTCGCAGCCCGTTGGGGTGCGGTAAAGGAGGATCCGAAACTGGATGAATTTGTCCACCGCCTCAAAACCGAGTTGCTGTCCCCGGAAATCAATCACTCCGCCGCCACCCACGGGAAACCGAAGCTAGTAGTTTTCTCCGAGTCCAAGGAAACCACGGATTACCTCGTGAAGCAGCTTCACCTTCGCGGATTCGAGAAAATCCTCACGATTGATTCCAGCACGCGCAAAGATCGCATGCCGAAAGTGAAGGCAAACTTTGATGCCAACGCCCCTCTTGCGGAACAGTTGGACGACTACGAAATTATCATCTCCACCGAAGTTCTCGCCGAGGGCGTCAATCTTCACCGCGCCAATGTCATCCTGAATTATGACACGCCTTGGAACTCCACCCGCCTGATGCAGCGCATTGGCCGCATCAACCGGATCGGCACCACCGCCGCCGAGATCCACATCTACAATTTCTTCCCCACCGCTAAGGTAGAGAAGGACATCGAGCTCAAGAAGAAGGCTCTCGTCAAACTCCAGGCGTTTCACTCCGCCCTCGGCGAAGACAGCCAGATTTACTCGACCGATGAGGAGGTGGACAACTTCGGCCTCTTCGACAATGAAATGGAAGAGGAAAAGGACGAGTCGCTCGCCTTGCTGATGGAGCTGCGAAAATTCCGCCAACAAAACCCCGAGCGTTTCCGAGAAATCCGCAACCTTCCGCTCCGTGCCCGCGTCGGCAGGAAAGATAAACTCCGCGATCAGACCACCATCACCTTCGTCCGCAACCGCCGCCGCGATGGATTCTACTACGTCCACCCGAACAAAACCGTCGATGAACTCTCGTTCGTCGAGGCAGCACGCATCTTCCATGCGAACGCGAGGGAGAAAAGCGTGCCTCTTCCCGAGTGCCATCACGATCAGGTCAATACCGCCGTCGATCACTACCATGAGAGCCTCAAGTCCGAGGCCGTGCGTGACCAGATCGTGGACAACCAGATCGGCCCAAACGAACGCAAAGCCCTCCAGTTTCTAAACATCTTCATTGCGCATCCGACGCTCGCCTCCGCCGAGGAGAAGACGCACCTCAAGCATGCCCAGATTGCCGTGCGCAAGGCCGCTTTCGGGAAGCTCCAGCGGGATTTGGTAAAATTGGAGAAGGCACACAAGAAAGCCCCGCGCAAGCCTGCCGCCCTGCTCGACAAGATCTTGGAAATCATCGGTCGCTATGACTTCTCCAGCTACGACGGCGAATCTGCGGAAGACCTGAATGCAGGCCTCTCTGCCGCCGAGCTGGAACCCGTCATTATCCTCTCCGAATCCTTCTCCAACCCAGATTGACCCATGTCTTCATCCCCACCGCTCCAGCAGCGCCTGCGACAGCCCTACCAACGGGATGAGTGGCAGAAGATCCTCCATTTCATCTTCCCGGATGGCTCGGTGAAACTGTTTGCCAGTCCGCAGGCGCTTGCCGCCTCGCAGGAATTCGTCAAGTCAACCCGCCAAATCGGCACGCTGGAGCTGCCGGACGGAAACACCATCGCCTTGCTGGAGGTGGAGACCGCCAGCCAAGTGAAACTCGCACGCAACCGCGTGGGCTTACGGAACTTCGTATCCACTTTCATCGATGAAGCCGGGGCATCCGCTGTGCTTGCCGTCTTCCATCAGGAGAAATCCAACGACTGGCGGCTCACTTACGCCGCCCGCCAGACCGTCATCGACGAGGACACCTTTGAGATCAATACGGTCGAGACCGCGCCGCGCCGCTTCACCTTCTTGCTTGGTGAGGGCGAGCCATGCCGCACCGCAGCCGAGCGCTTTGCCAGCCTGATGGGGAAAGGGAAAAATCTCACCCTCGCGGAGGTTGAAAAGGCATTCTCCGTGGAGGCGCTTTCCAAGGAGTTCTTCGCAAAATACAACGAGCACTACGATCAATTCCTCGCCGAGCTAACCCGCCCGGAGCGCATCGATGATACCCGCAAGCGCTTTTCCATCCGCACCGAGGATACCGAGGAGGCCCAGGCGAAGGGGGACAAGCCCATTCGGGACTTCGCCAAGAAAATCCTCGGGCGTCTCATCTTTCTTCATTTCCTCCAGAAAAAGGGCTGGATGCACGTGACGGCCAAGTCCTGTGACTGGTCATCCGGCGATAAGGAATTCCTCAGCACCTACTTCCAGCTTGCGGAAAGCCATGGCCAGGCGGAGTTCTTCCATTCCCGCTATCTCGCCCCGCTGTTCTTCGAGGCGCTCAATACCGAGCGGAAGGATCACCTCTTCACGCTGTCTCTGCCCGGCGGGAAAAGCTTCACCTCTCGCATGCCCTACCTGAATGGCGGGCTGTTCGATCCCGAGCCGCAGCCGCTCCGCTCCCTCGATCTCCCTCAGCAACTCTTCGCCGGTCTCTTCGCCTTCTTCTCGGAATACAACTTCACCATCGATGAGAACGACCCCGAGGATCACGAGGTCGGCATCGATCCGGAGATGCTCGGACACATCTTCGAGAACCTGCTGGAAGACAACAAGGACAAGGGAGCCTACTACACGCCCAAGGTCATCGTCTCCTACATGTGCCGCCAGTCCCTGCTGCGATACCTGGAATCCCATCTTGGAAAAAACGAGCACCTCACCCGCCTTTGTGAGATCCACGAGCCCGGCGACCTCCGGGAAAAAGGCAACTGGTGCGCCGCCAATGCCAAGAAGATTGCCACCCTGTTGGAGAGCGTGAAAATCTGCGATCCCGCCATCGGCTCCGGGGCTTTCCCCATTGGCATGCTCAATGAGATCGTCCACCTCCGCACCTTGCTCAACTACGAGCTGAACGACCCCGCCGAGCGCGCCAAGCTCAAGAAATCCGTCATCCAGAATTCCATCCACGGCGTCGATCTTGATTCCGGTGCGGTCGATATTGCCCGCCTGCGTTTTTGGCTCGCCCTCGTCGTCGATGAGGAGGAACCCAGCCCACTGCCCAATCTCGACTACAAGATCATGCAGGGGAATTCCCTGTTAGAATCTTTTCAAGGCGTCGATCTCTCCTCCCTCCACGAGGAAGGGGGGGGGAAAGCGCTCAAGATCCCACTCGGACTGAATCAATCCGAGCTGGAAATCTTTACCGATGCCCAGCAGGAATTCCGCGATCAGCAGCAGGAGAAACAGCGCGAGCTGCAAGAGGCCATGCGCGAATACTTCACGCCTATCACGCCGGAGCGGAAAGCGGAGTTGCGCGGCGTCATCGACAAGAAGGTCATCGCTCACATTCGCCATTACTTCGAGGTCAGCATCGAGGAAGGAGAGATCGAGCACCAGCAGACCGAGGTGGACTGGAAGGAGAAGCACCGCCGCGCGCCGAAGTGGAATCCTCCGGCTGCCGCCCTCAAGCGCCACGGGAAACTCGCCGCCCACATCGCGGAGCTGAAAGTTTCCCTCACCCGGCTCAATGCGCTCCAGCACCAGGCCGAGCGTCCCTTCTTTCTCTGGCATCTCCTCTTCCAGGATGTCTTTGAAAACGGCGGTTTCGACATCGTCATCGCCAATCCACCCTACGTCCGCCAGGAACTCATCAAGGAGCAGAAACCTCTCATCCAGGCCGAGGGCTACACCACTTTCACCGGTACCGCCGATCTGCTCGTCTATTTCTACGAGCGCGCCATCCAGCTCCTCAAGCCCAAGGGCGTCCTCACCTTCATCACCTCCAACAAATTCTACCGCGCCGGCTACGGCGAAAAACTCCGCAGACACCTCGCGGAGAACCTCACCCTTCACACCCTCATCGACTTCCGCGATGCGCCCGTCTTCAACGGTGTGATTGCTTATGCCTCCATCCTCATCGGCCAGAAGGAACGCGCACCGGCAAACCACACCGCCGCCGCTCTGCCGTGGGACCAGGAAAAACCCGCCGCCGCCCTCCCGCTGGAAATCGCCAAAGCTTTTCCCGTCTCCCAATCCTCCCTAACCTCGGACGGCTGGCGCCTCGTCTCCCCCGCCACCGAAGCCCTCCTCACCAAGCTCCGCCAGACAGGCTCTTCACTCGGCGAATACGTCGATGGTCACTACTACTACGGCATCAAAACCGGCTTCAACGAAGCCTTCGTCATCGACGGGAAAAAACGCGCCGAACTCATCGCCGCCGACCCCAAATCCGAGGAAATCATCAAACCCTTCCTCCGTGGCCGCGATGTGAAACGCTGGCAAGCCACCCACGCGGATCTTTTCCTCATCAAAATTGAATCCTCCGCCAACGTCGCCCATCCTTGGAAAGGCGCTAAAAAACCGTGGGATAAATTTTCCGAAACCTTTCCAGCAATCGCCGCTTTTTTCGAGTCGCTGAAACATATCAAGGACGCCAAAGGCATCACCCATTGGCAACGTCTAAATGACCGCGACGATCAGGGAACCTACTTCTGGGAACTCCGCTCGTGCGCCTACTGGGACGAATTTAATGAGGCTCAAATTAGCTGGGGCAATCTTGCTACAGAGCCGCAATTCTCCCCTGTCGCAGCAGGGCTGATCACATGTGCCCCGGCGGTCTCGATGATCACATCAGAGAGTTGGCTCTGCGCATTTCTCAATTCAAATTTGACCAAATATCTAGTCGGTTTGTCCGGAGCGGAACGGCAAGGCGGCTTTTACGAGTTCAAGCCGATGTATATTTCCCCAATCCCCATCCCCCCCGCGACTCCCGAAGAAAAAACCCGTCTAGCGACCCTCGCGACCCAATGCGCGGCGGCGACCGCCGCCGGGGACAAGTCCACCCTGGCCGCCCGCGAGCACGAGATCAACCAGCTCGTCCACCGCCTCTTCCACCTCACCCCTCAGGAAATCGCTTTGATTGAATCCTCTGTTGGAAGCTCACCAGCCATCAAGGTTCCAGCCAGCAACCAAGGGGAGGTTTACCCGCCGGCGCTCAAGTCGCTGGTCTGGAACACGGTCAAAAGCCTCACCAAGAAACACTCCTATGTCTCGCTGAACGCCGTCAAATCGGAGTTGGCCAGAGCCAGCAGCGGCAAGCCGGAAGACAAGACCCTCCTCAAAGCCCTCAGCGAAGCAATGGCGGAAGGCATCGCCCACCACGCAGGCCGGGGTTGGTATAGCGGCATCCTGGCACCCGCCACCTTGGACGACTCCCCCATCCGCGAGCTTGCGGATTCCCTGTCAAAGCGCTTTCCCTTCCTGCCGCATTACCTCTGGTCCACTCTCCAGCTCAACCCATGGATGCACCACCTTTCCGGCAAAGGCATTCAGTTCCTCCACATCGATGCGGAGGGCGAGCAGGACGCTGCGGATTTCCTCCGCGCGGCAGGATGGGACGTATTGGTGAACCCCACCGCCAAAACGGCAAACCGGCTCGTACCCGGCCCCAAATCGCTGGTCCTCCGCACCGTCCGCCGCGAAATTGACGGGGATAGCCCGCTCACCGTTTCCACCGTCCTCGTGGACGCACTCCTGGAAAACGGCAGGCTGAACTTCATGGATGAAGCCGAGCGCAAGGAAATGAGCCGCCGCCTCATGCAGGAAAAGCGGATCGACTTCGCCGCCCTGCACTCGCGGCTCAAGAACCACAAGAAAACCATCGGAGATCTGATCGGAAGTGAAAAGTCGGGGATTATCTCGGAATTTTGACGTTTTTCCGAATTAACCACCAAATTCATGATTTCCACCAAATGCTTCACCGGGGACTTTCTGAGCCAGCAGGGGGAACTCCTTCAGGTCGAGGATCTACGGAACCTTGAGAAATGCACTCTCGCGTTGGAACTCGTCTGCCGACTCCAGCGGGAAGGTCTGGACTTCGTTTTCAAAGGGGGAACCTCGCTTCTCCTCCACTGCAACCCGGCGAAACGACTCTCCATCGACGTCGATATTCTCAGCCTGGAGCCGGTGGAAAGGTTTCAGGAAGTCCTCCAGAAAATCACCCGGGACGATCCGTTCTTGAGATGGGACCATCAGGATCTTCGAGACCGCGAAGCCCCACCTACAAAACACTTCAAAGCCTTCTACACCTCGGCATTGAGCGGCGAGGAAGAAAGCGTGCAACTCGATGTCATTTGCGCGGAAAACCCGTATGCCCGAACGATCGAAGCGACCGTAAACGCCTCATTTCTGGAAATCGACGAAGAGACGCGGGTGCGAATACCCAGCGCCTCCTGCCTGCTGGCAGACAAGATCGCCACCTTCGCACCAACCACCATCGGCTACCTATACGATCCCATCGTAGCGGCTTCTGGCAGAACTCCCGAGTTCCGTCCCATCAAGGTCATCAAGCATCTCTTTGATATTGGAGTGCTCGCGGAAATCTCCACCGATACCGTCGAGGCCATCACCACCTATCGCAATATCCACGCTGAGCAGATCAAGTTCAGGGGAGTCAATCACACGCTGGAAGACACCCTGCGGGATAGTCAGCGGGCGGCATATCACGTTTGCAGGCTTGGTGGACAGAAGGAAACTGCCGGGGATGAGACTGCACTCAAACATCGCGAAATCCTTGCGAAAGGCATAAGTTCCCTAGCAAGCCACCTTTTCTCGGATCATTTCCAGCGTGCTGACTCCCAAATCTCCGCAGCAAGAGCCGCTTTGTCAGCCCAGATGATTCTACACAACGCGACCGGCTTCAACATCTCCGCCTTCCTCTCCGAAAGCTACGATCCCCTCGACCTGAAAGCCGCAGAACTAACCGGTCCGTGGGAACACATTTCCCAACCACTCAAAAAGGGTAATATCGAAGCCTTCCGAATCTGGCATCAAGCCCAGCTTCTGGAACTCTGATCACTTGAAACCTCACCTTGATATACCATGGGCACCCAATCTGACCAGAATGACGTTTCCACCGCCCTCGCCTTGCTGCGTGATTCACTTGCAGAGGAAGAGCAGCGCATCCGCGGCGAAGGTGCAAAAGCGATGCAGACTGGCGACTACGACACCGCCACCTCCGTCATCGACTTTGCCAAGCGCCTGCTTGCCTTCCAGAAAAAGGTCGAAGGACTGGTGTCCGAGTGGGACGAGTTGGAAGACCTTCGCGACGCCGCCACCCCGGCGGTGCAGGAGATCGTCAGCAAGCGCTTCTTCGGCAAGCGGAAGAAGGGCGAGATCACGCCCCACACCGCCTACTACCGTCCGATTCTGGAGTGCCTGGTCGAGATGGGAGGCAGCGGCAAGACCCGCCTCGTGCTTGACCGGGTGGGTGAGAAGATGAACGGAGTGCTCAAACCCATCGACTACGAATCCCACAAGTCCGACGACAAGCAGATCCGCTGGCGCAACTCCGCCCAATGGGCGCGAAACACCATGGTCAACGATGATGGACGGATGAAGAAGTCGAAGAACGGGATTTGGGAGATTTCGGAGAAGGGCAGGAAGTGGCTTAAGAACCAGAGATCAGAGACTGCCTGAGCATCAGGATGCAACCATTGTCGATCACTTAGAATCATGTCCGAGTCCATCCGCCGTCTTATCCCGTGAACTCTTCACCATCCAGCGATCCGGATCTGTCTTGGGCTCCATCGGAGTCAGGGAGGATATTGAAGCCGAAGGTCCCGTTCCTCTGGCCGGATTCGAGAATTCTCACAGGTGTTTCATCGTATTCGGAGATGCCTCCGTTCGCGAGCTTCGTGGAGGGCGCAGATCTGTTGAGCGGAGTGCTGGTCGATGTGACGGACGGGACGATCCGATGGCTTGATGGGTTGCTCCATCGACATCCAAAGATGCGGGTGCGGTTGGTGATCGTGGTGTCCCAGGCATGTCCGACCCGGGAGGCGGACCTGCGGGCGCTGCTGATGCTTCGGGAGGCCCATGCCACGGCAAAGGGGAGTCCGCTTGAGATCAGGCTGCTGGCGATGTCCGGATACTACGGTGAAGACTGCCGCCACTCGGTGTTGCCTCCGACCACCTTGCAGGCTCACGACACAACGAGCGGAGAGACCTTGACTTGCATCGGTTCGGTGGGTGATGCCGGTCACGGGCCCGTGCTGGTCGGAAGCCTGAACCTCGTGTTCCGTTCCGAGCCAGCGCTGCGCAACTCCTGGAGGAAGTGGTTCCAATATCTTCTCTGCATCGCAGCACCGCTGAATGAAGAGACTTGCCGAATTCCGCAACTGATTCCGCCCGAGGGATCGGAGGAGGCTGCTCTTGCATGGGCGGATTTCATCGCGAACTGCGAGCAGGAGGGCAATGACGGCTCACTGCCTCCAACCGTTGACCCGGAAACAGGCGAGACGACCGTCGATGCCGAAGGGAACCCGACCGTGTCATGGGACGGTGGCGACACTGAAGTCGAGGAACTGACGGCGATCTTCCAAGGGATCTACGAGGAGGGGGCGCTCGTTACAGTCGATGAAGGCACCCGCATCAAGCCCTTCAAGATTCCCGTGAAGGCGGCATTGCTTGGCCAACAGTCTCAACGCAGCGTGGGGAACCTCACCCAAACGCAGGCCTTTAGCCTCAGTGTGCTTGATGCCCTTGATGAGAGGGAACTGGAGAAGTGCCGAAAGATCACTGACGCCCTAGAGTTGCTGAGTCTGCCGCTCAGTAAGGGAAACCGCTTCATTCCCAAGGCTGCCAAGGAGCTGCTGGAGCGGGAGATCGAGGCCCGCAACACGCGAGCGAAAACTGCGCTGAGGAAGGCCCTTGGAGGGGATGACGTCGACAAGTTCGTCGAGAACCGCTTGACCTCGATCAAGAAGGACCTCGACCAGATGTATAGTCAACTGGGGGAAGGTGATGCCGTTCCAGAGGACAAGCTCAAGACCGTCCTCGACGACATCAAGGCCAGGTTGACGAGCGCATTGAATGACCGGATTACACCAAGCGTAGTCTACAACCGTATCGCGGCACCAGCGCTTTCGGCGGCCGATCCTCTGGAGAACTGGTCCCAGCCGCTATCACTTTTGGAGCATGCCGCGTCGTTGATCCGAAAGAGTCTCACAGACTCGTATTTCCCTCGCAGCTTTTCCAAGGCCAGCTTTACCGTGGAAGAGTGCCTAGAGGCATGCAATCTGTTCGCGGATCACTTGTTGGCCAGCCAGGACCGCAAAAAGGCGCAGGATGAGGCGGTAGACATCGACGCCATTCTTTCCGGAGAGGTGCCGCCAAGAATCAAATGTGAGCAACTCTGGATCCTCGTGACCAAGGGCGTCGCGCCCTCGCAGTCATCGTCCCCGTCAGTTGCCTCAGAGATGCCATAGGAGGGTATGTTGACCGCTTACTATTCTATGGCGGTTATAATGATGGGAATTCGCCTCCTCCAGCCTCTGGCCCCGTGCTAGCATCACTCCATGCCTCATTTCACTGACACTTCTCAGAACGGCTCACAGGGCCCAAGGAGCGTTGATCCTGATGTGCTTGATGCCTCGGAGGGCTCCAAGGTTTTACGGGTTGCTGGTGCAGCAAGGCCGATCCTCGTGACAGCCGATGGGGAGGCAGCTCCTCCACTGATTCGGAAAAACGGGAAGATCGACAAGAGATCGCTTCAGCAACGTGCAGCATCGGACGTTAACGAGGTTGTTCGGGAGTGTCAGGACCGACTTGCTGCCGCAAGGACAGGTCCGGGGGATGCGAGGATCGCCCCTGAGGGTGAGGAGGCGGTTCTCGAAGCTATCAGCAGAGGGGAGATCAAGGGAAGTCGCCTGCCTCGCCCCCTGAAGGCCGAGCACGACAGGAAGGGCGTGGCTCGATGCCTGCTGGACGAGGCGATTGCCGAACTGAGGATACATCATCGCATGAGTATCCCCGAGATCGCTGAGGACCTTGGCTTCAGCTACCGGCACATCTACGAGCGGTGGAGATGCATCGTGAAGCGATCGACGGAGTCCGACCTGATTCTATCTGAATCCGACAAACACTCGATGCGCGATCTTATCTTCGGGCACTTGGAGGACGTGGTAGCGACGGCGATGGCCCGGGTAGGCGAGCACGCATCCTACGGAATGGTGGTGGTCAACGCCCTCTCGAAGATGGCGGATCTTGGCGCATTGGATGTCGAGAAGAGCGGTAGCGGGCTCGACCTGACAGCTCTGGCCGAGAAGGCGCGGAATTTGAGCCCCATGCTCGCGGAGAGGCTCCGTGGCTTGGAGAACGAGCCGACCATGACCGGCGGTGCAAAGCTGGCGAAGGCGATGGACAAGGAGATGGGGCGAGGGACGTGATCAGGGGCAATGGCTATGTCGATCTAGCAATGGGGGTTCATTCGCCCTCGGTCCATTTTGTGAGCTTTGGGTCGAATTTCATCGGGAAGCATCCCGTAGGACCGCACCGGTTCTTGGCGACCTTGGCCATCATCTCCCAGGGCGACGCTTTCGGGTCGCCGTCAGGTCGGTCACCGAGGAGGAGGATCTGATAGGCGATTTTCTCAAGTCTCGACGTGTCGGCCAGCAGGCCCATAGTCATCTCCTTGACCGGCGTCTTGTCTGCTGCACGGTCGAGTTGCGCGGCGAAAATGTGAGTCATATCGAGCTTCTTTCGGGCCACGTCGAATTTGGATAGTGCGTTGTCGATTCGGAGCTTGTCGCGGTGTGCTTCTTCGTTGGAGGCGGGGCCAATGTCCTGAATGTAGTCGATCGCAAACACGTTGACCCTGTGAATTCTCTGAACTCTCCTCATCTCGACAATGATCTCGTCGGCGGTCGCCCCTGGCATGTCCGAGATGAAAAGCGGAGCCTTGATGATCCGCTCGGCAGTAATCTTGATCGCAGACAGTTCTCGTCGGTCGAAATTTGTCCGGGAGGTGGTGTGCACCCCAGACTGGCAAGCTAGCGTCCGTTCTATCAGTTGGGCCGAACTCATCTCCAGCGAGATCAGACACGTCGGTTCCCCTACATGGATCGCGAGGTGCTCTACGGCGTTGAGGAGGAACGCAGACTTGCCCTTCCCGGGTCTGGCTCCCACGAATGCCGCCCCACCCCGAACAAACCGCACCGATGGCCACGGAAGCGGGAGCCACTCGTGGGCCTCACCGTTGATTCGAGCCTCGATGTTGTCGATGACCGTCGGCAAACATTCCTTGAGCACCTTCGTCTTCCGCCGCCCCGACGTGTCCCTGTGCGCGAGGTGGGCTTCGAGGTCAGAGATCAGGCGGGACATGAGCATCGTCCCGTCATCACGCGATTGGCACGCCTCGCCGATGGAACCCGTGCAAGCGGCAATGAGGTATCGGAGCGTGTGCTTGTTTTTGACGATCCCCAGATGGTGGTCGAAGTGCGCGGCAGTTGGCACGAAAGTAAAGATGGAGGTAAGTTCGGCCGGGCCGCCAATATTCTCAAGCTGGCCACAGTCGGCAAGGTGTTGGGTGAGGGAGAGAAGCTCAATGTTTCGATCCTTCTCTACCATCACCCGGAAGAGCGTTTGATGGGCGGGCAAGTAGAACATCTCCGGGGTAAGCCCGTCCTCAAGTGCCCGATCAATATAGGGGCTGGGTTCCTGCAGCATGCTGCTGAGAATACTCTTCTCCGCCTCGCAGGCATTGGGCTGAGCCTTGGATGATGAGTCGAACATAGCTTCAGTCGTACTGGATTGGAAGTGATGACGGGTCGGATTGCTTCTCCGGTCCAGATTCCGGGTCCGGAATGTTCTCCCACTGGCGGTCGTTAATCCAACGGTGCAACCCGGGCACATATTGACCATTATCCTTGGTCCACTCCTCGGATTTGAGCCATGCCCCGTAGGCGTCGAGCACCGTCTTGGCATCGGGACGGTCTTTGGCAGGGATACGCTTCCACGCTGTCAGCACCTTCCTCTTGCTGGTACGTAGTCTCGACCTTCTCGGGGACAACTCCCAGAGCAGATTCAAAAACTCGTGTGTCTCGTCGCTCGCGACGGGCGGAGAAATCGGAGATACGGGTCGGGGCTTTCTCTCTGCTTCTGCTTCTGCTTCTGCTATGTCCCTGTCTTGCGTTACAGGGGCGTGACTGTCCGTTACGGGGGCGTTACGCTTCTTCCGGTCCCGGAACCTCTGTTGACGCTCTGCATTCTTCGCCTTCGCATCATCCTTACTCGCCCTGTCTCGGTACTTGGCGTGATTGAGAACGGACCATCCCCCGTCAATCACCTCAATCCGACGTCCTTCATCATCCGTAGTGCGGCTGTATTTGTCCGGGGACAAAAACTTCTCCAACGCGGCCTCGCAGTCAGGCACCTCCACGCCAGCTGCTCGGGCAAGGCCGGGAACACTTGCTGAAATTTCACCATGCTGATCGGCCATAGCGAGCATCGTGATCCACACGATACGCGTCTTGTCGTCCTCGGCCCAGATGGTCGAGTCCACGATTGAGCGGAAAAGTTTAGTGTAGCTCATTGGATAGATTCGGATCGATGTTTTGGACTGGCGGCCCCAGTTTTGGATGCCTCAACCTCTTCGACACGCACCCCATCGGGATCGGCCGTAGCCCCCAACAAGAAAACGAATTCCTCAAGAACGTCGGGCAATATCTCGCTGACGTGCCGGATGTTGTCCTTACCGACCGGTGAAGGCGGTGAGCCCATTGGCTCTTCTCGGATAAGCGGGAATTTCTCTGAGGGAAATTTCATCGTTCGTGGTGTTAACTCTGGAGTTGCGCCTAGTGCTGTGGTGTTCAACGCTCATTTCAGACATCCTCCCTTGCTCGGATTTTGAAGCGACGGTCTAGGGCGGCACGAACGGCCACTGGGTCAAAGAACGTGCGACGCCCGATCTTGTGGACCGGGATATAGCCACGAGCCTGCCATTCGCGGAACGAACGAAGACTTGGCGGGGGGGAGCTTTCGCAGGGAAACACGATTTTGATGCAATCCTCTGCGCCGACGAGTTGGGGATGTTCTGTTGGTGTCATGGTCGGCGGCAAGGTGCCCCCAATCGCAAGAAGGGAAAGTTAGCACGGAAACGTGCCGCATCCTGTTAACTTGCTTTGGGCAGTCCAGAAAGGCCCAGGGCCTTGAAGGCTCTCGCCGCCCCAACTCTGCCACCGCCATCAGAAGCAAGGCCCGCCTCCGAGCGGACGGCGGCCTTGGTGGGAAGCCTTTCGTACTCACCTACTAACCTTGCAAAGGCGTTGAATACACTACCATTCTCCGAGTAGGGCCCCCCCTTCTCGCCATGGGAGGAAGTCGGATCCATGATCAGGTCGTGCAGTCTAGTGAGCGCTTCGGGGTCGTGATGGACAGCGTGGAGGAGCCACTCAACAAACTGGCTTTTCTGGATGGCCGCAAACATGCCCGCCTGCGAATCCCCCTTCTCCGAGTTCGATTGCCAGGTCCGATAATTGGGAATCATCTCAAGTAGTGTCCTCTCGCGCTTCCACGCTTCGTACTTGTTGCTATGGCAAGCCTCCAAGCGGGCCTCAGCTTTGTCGGGTTTATCGTATTTCTTCCAAAACAGGTCGAGGGCCTCCTGATCGTTCTGGAGCCATGGCCGGATGAAAGGCCAGACCATGCAGGAAGCAAGGGAACTTGGACAGTCGATTACGCCTTTGAAGATTGCGTCAGCACTGACGCACATTGGGGCTACGTGTGGAGGGGGGAATGTGACCTTCGTGTAGCGTTGTCCATTGTCGTCGCGATACGGCTCTACCGCTATCGGAACAATCTTGTTCTCAGATCCAGTCTTCCCCGAGTGTTGATCGCTGATGTCGCTCCAATTTCGCGATGCCATCAATTGCTCTTCGAGTTCGGTCATGAATTTTCCCAACGTCTGATCGACCAGCTTTCCAAGCTTGGAAAAATTTCCCCGTTCCTCCTTGAACTTGCGAATTACCCAAGCAGTCCTCGCGATCTGCTCCTCGGTCCATTCTCGTTCGCTCATATTGCTTTGAGGTGACCCGGCTTTTTCTCCGGCTGTTGCTGCATGAAGACAGCCTTCTTCTCGGCAACGTCCGGAATGATTGAGAAGAATTCCTCCCCGTCCTTCGCGGGATGAAGGTTCAGGTAATGTCGTCGAATGATGGATTCGGAATTTCCGGCTTGCAGAGCGGCATCTCCGACAGAGCGGTGCAAGGCGACGTGGAACGAGATGAAGCTGTGCCGCGCCTCGTCGTGGGTCAGCTTGAAGTTCTTTCGCGCCCGCTTCACGATCCGATCAAAGTTCACGGGGACAATGGGTTTGCCTTTGGTCGCCTTGAGCCACTCCCGCAGATTCTTGGTGATGGTGACATGGCGAGGGTGGCGAGTCTTGCTGATGTCTGCTGGGATCGTGATGATTCCGGTTCGCAGGTTTACAAGTTCTTCTTCCCGGTCGGAGAGTTGACTCAATTCATCCGGCCGAATCCCGGCAAAGTAGAGATAGGCGTAGTAGCGCACCAGGGCACCCTTGCGCCACCGCATGAGCACCGTGAGGAGGTGCTGCACGTCCTCGGGGGCGGTAGTGATCACCGTGGCATTCTGTTGCTCCCTGACCTGCTTGGAGGTGAACTTGCGGACCTGCGAAACCGGATTCTCAAATGTCCAAGGACGCTCGGTGGCTTTGTCGGACTCGGCGCACCAATCGAAGAACTTGTGCAGGTCGTTCCGGTAGTTGTTCCAGGTCTTGTAGGTTGCTTTGCCTGTACCGTCTTTGGTCCTCAGGCTCCGCAGGAAGGCTTCCACCGTCTGCTTGGTAACCTCATGGACTTTCGGATCGCCAGCGTGCTTTGTGAGGCTCTGGAGGGTGCTGCGCATTTGCGTGATGGTCCTCGGCCTCACTCCGTCTTGCTCCCGCTCCTCCAGGTAGGTCTTTACCGCCTCCGATAGCTCGATGGTGTAGTCGGGCGCTCGGTGGTGGCGCAGGAAGAAGCGCACGGCCTCGTCAAGCGTGTAGGTGTCTCCCAAGGTATCGAATGCACGCACGGCCTCGTCGAGGCGCTCCTGGGACAGGGGACAGAGCATGAGCTTCTGCTCGCGGCCTTGGTTTTCGAGTTTCACCCTCTTGAGCGCAACAAACCGTTCCGCCTCCGCTCGGTCCTTGAACTGCTTCCGCTGCCATTTGCCATCCTCCTTCCAGCCCTGCACGAAGTAGGTGTTCCAAGTGTAGTCCCCGTCCCGCTTCGTCTTCTCGGTGATGGTGATACCGGCCGCGTTCGCTTTCTTGGCCGTGATGCGCGTTCTCTTCTTGGCCTTGCTCATGCCCGCATTCCAGCGCAACGCCGGTGCATTTACAAGCATCTATTGCACCGGAAGGCGCACCGGCTCTCATGAAATGCTAAAAAACTAGGCATGTGGCTCAGGCTCATAACCTGAAGGTCACAGGTTCAAATCCTGTCCCCGTTTCCACCGTTTCCACCGTTTGCAAGAATCGGGCCTCCACCGTTTCCACCGTTTCCACCGGAAACGCCCCTCACCGGGAACACCGGTTTGCACCCGGCCGTCCACCTCGCCCCAAGCGGTTTCCACACCAGACCCATGAGCGCCCCAGACCCAATCGCCCAAAAAGATGAGCTGAACGTTGCGGACTTGAAGCCTCCCCCTCTCACCCCACCCTATCTCTACAAGTCCCCCCTTCTGCGGAGCCGGCTCACCCAAGGGGCCCTCTTCATTTACCTCCTTGTTTCGCTGGCAGGCTCTGCCTTCACCGCGCTCCAGATTGCCCTGATCTTCCTCGACGAGAAGGGCACTCCCACCCCGCCGGCCCTGTGGGAAATCAATGCCGCGGCATGGGACTACGAGGGATACATCGCCCTCGCCGTTTTCGCGATCACCGCGGCCTTCTTCGGCCCCTGGTTGTATCGGGTCGCCTCCAATGCCCTCTCCTTCAACCCACGGGCACTCCCCGACACCCCCGCGATGAGTGTCGGTTGGTACTTCATTCCCATCGCGAACCTCATCACTCCCTCCGCCGCATCTCCTTCTGCCCGCTCAGCACCCTCCCCAGACCCCGGAAAATGAGATGGTGAAAGGGCAGCACCGCCATCCAATACAGCCGCCCCAACAGCCCTGAGGGCCGGAAGGTCGCCGTCTGTCGTAGCTCATCCCCTTCCACGCGCCACTCCAACCATGCCTCCCCGGGCAGCTTCATCTCGGCGAGAAGCAGAAGCCTCCCCTCCTCGCGATCCGCCACCAGGACCCGCCAGAAATCCAAGGCATCCCCCGAACACAGTTCCACCGGACTCCGCCTCCCACGCCTCAACCCTGTTCCTCCCACCAACCGATCCACCCACCCCCGCAAGGCCCATGCCCAATCCAAGGAATACCATCCCGCCTTCCCCCCCAGCCCCCAAATCCTCCGCAGGCACTCCTCCTCCGAATCCGCGATCTCAAAGCTCCGGTCATCACGCAACACCCCGAATTCCGGCGGCTTGATTTGTCGCAACAGCTTCGACTCCAAGCGCCCCGAGGCCAACGCATCGAACCAGGTCGAGGGGACCCGGTTCTGCGCAACCTTCGTGAAGGCCCGGTCGATCGCCTCCTCGTAACTCAACAACTCCTGCCCCACCAATTCCCTGATCCGCTCCTCCCGGCACACCACCTCGTGCTTCATGCTCTCCACCAGCGCCTGCGCTAGGGGAAAGCTGGTCGAGGTCACCAAAAACAACCAATAGGACGACAAGCGCGGCGTCATCACCGGAACAGTCAGGATCCACCGCTTCAAGTCCCGGCGCTTCGCGTAGCGCAACAGCATCTCCCGATAGCTCAACACCTCCGGCCCCCCGATCTCGAAACTCTCCCCCTTCGCCGCCTCCAGATCCAGCACACCCAGCAGATAGGCGGTCACATTGCGGATCGCAATCGGCTGACAGCGGGTCTTCAACCACTTCGGCGCCACCATCACCGGCAGCTTCTCCACCAGGTCCCGGATGATCTCAAAGGAAGCCGACCCCGACCCCACGATGATCGGGGCCCGCAGCGTCGTCAGCGGAATCCCTCCCGCCCCCAGAATCCGTTCCACCTCCAACCGGGACCGCAGATGCGGGGAGAGCGCCTCATCCGCACCCTCCGGCACAATCCCGCTCAAATAAATGATCTGCCGCACCCCCGTCCGCCCCATCGCCTTCCGGAAAGTCTCCGCGGCCCGCGCTTCCAATTCCTGAAACCGCGCCGTCCCCGCCCCCATCGAATGCACCAGATAATAAGCCGCCTCCAAATCCTCCGGCAACTCCCGCAACGATTCGGGCTCCAACAGATCGCCCTCCACGATGCTCATCCTCTCCCCCGTAAAATCACCGGACGGAAACCGCCGACGATCCCGCACCAGACACACCACCTCATGCCCCGCCTCCAGCAATTCGGGCAACAAGCGCAGGCCAACGTAGCCGTTGGCCCCTGTAAGAAGAACTTTCAGATCTCCAGTCTTCACCCGCTTTCCCGTTTCGCAAGGGTGAAGCGAACCAACAGTGTTCGGCATGGATCGTGCTATAATAATCTGACGGGGTGGTCCGGATAGAGGGTTGAATTTCCAGGGACCAATTTCCAAATAAATTCCAAGCACCAGGTTCCAAGTCGGAAACCGAATCGAAGGAGAGGCATCAACTCCGACTCTCGTGCTTTTCATTCGAGATTCCGGATGTGGCAAGGAGCTTTCGCCATTGAGATTTGGTCTTGGATCTGAAATTTATTTGGAAATTGTCGGTTGGAAATTCTTAGCAGGTAGCCTCGACGAGAAATGGCCCCGCTTTCATTGAGGACCATTACCAGTTCAGCATTCTCCATGCCGAACACTCTTGGAAGCGAACCGCCGACCATTTTCCCGCTCCGGTCTCCTCAAATCTCAATCCCCTCCACCAACAACAAATGCCGCAAGGCCTCCTCCATCGCCCGCCGCGCCTGCGCCGTGGTTCGATGCAAAAAGGCATGCAGCAAGGCATCCTCCACATTCCGGTCCTCACACTCCTGACTATACTTCTCAAACGCCGATAAACTCTGCAACAACGACGCCATGTGCCGCGGACACTCACACTCCACCGTCGTGCTCACCCGCGAAATCCGCTCCAGCTGATCCAGCTCATACAAGCGCTCCGGAATCGCCGCCGCTCCCCGCACCGGATCCCCCACCCGGTAGTCCCGCAACGCATTCAACTGCACCAGACACTCCCGCCGCAGCTGGTTGTTCTCCATCGGCCCCTGCACCAACATCAGCCCCTCGATCGCCTTCGCCAGCGCACTCGCCGTCTTCGAGGATGTGAACCGATACACCAGCACCGCCCGCCCCGCCTTGCTCCGCCGCACCAACTCCCGCACCATCACGATCGTTTCAGGAAAGAGCGTCTCCGCACTGATCACCACCAGATCGGTCTCCGGCAGCTTCTTCTGCTTCGCAGCCGTCTCCACATCCGCCACCGTCCCCACCACCTCCACCTCCAGGATCACCTGACCCCGCAGCAATCCCTCCAAACCGGGCCCCACCACTAACAAACGACTCGCCGCCACACTCCCCTTCCCCGACTTCGTCTTCGCCACCAGCGGCACCGCCTCCCCCACCCGCTTGCGCAACGCGACGAGATCCAGACTCGCAATGGTGCTGATCGCATCCCCGCAGTCCGTCAGCCGCTTCAACAAGGTCAGCCGCTCCACATCCTCACTGCTGTACAGCCGCCGGTTCGAATCCGTTCGCTCCGGCTCCACCACCCCGTAGCGACGCTCCCATATCCGGATGTTCGGCGCGGTCAATCCCGTCCGGCTCACCACCGCCCCGATCCCATACAAGGGCTTCTTCTCCGTCCCGCTCATTGCGACCACCTTAACATGACTTACTCATATGTAAACAAACAATGAACAAAATTCCATTTTCGGCCTCTTGTCTCACTTCTGTTCCTATTCCGCTTCCCCTTTCGGCCAGATGAGCCAGCATTTGACCAACAACCGCCTCCTGAACTCTCCTGCTGCCTTCATCCACGATTCCTGGTTCAACAGTCCCAGATCTCCCCCCTCCCTCAGTCCCCCTCCCCCCCAAAAACCCACCCCCTCAACGGTCGGCCGGTTCGCAGTCCTCCCCCCCCCCTGGAGCCTGCCACCGGCCGACTCTCTGCAAGGAGGGGCGTTGCTCCGGGCGCCCTCTAGACTCAGCTTCGGCGCGATAGGCCGCCATTTTTCTCCAGACAGCTACGGCAACCGGGAATTCATCGAGCACCTGCGCAACCGGGGCAAGCTCTTCGACCACGAAGAGAAGCGCGAGCGCGACCTGATCTTGATCGATGACGGCGACCCGGCGCGCAACGTTTACGAGGCCACCAAGGAGTGGGCCTTTCACAACGGGCACTATGGCACGCGGGAGAATGTCGTCTTTGGTGCTTCCCGCCGGTCGCACCCTCGTCCTCCCCTCCGCCTGGTTCCCGGTGAATGCAACCGACCAAGCCAAACTCGCCGAGGACCGCACCATCGCCTTCTTCCAGAAGCACCTGGCGTAAGTGATATCCAGCTCCTCGTGGCTGCCGCGTCCCGCGGCAGGCCGTTCCGTCGGCGTCCGGCCGACGCCCGATTCCCCGTCAACGCCCCGTTTCAAACTCTCGAAGGCAGGGCGCATTGATATTATATACCCAAATACACAAATACCCTTGTATGGCATGAGAATCCATATATACAGGCCCTGTGAACACGACTCTAGAGATCCCCGACAGGCTATTCCAGCGCCTCCAGAAGTTCGCCATCCCCTTGGTGGATACGCCAATTTCAGTCATCGAGCGCCTTGTAGACCACTTCGAGGCCACGACACCGACCCCGACCCCTCTCACCCCGGCTACCACCCAGAACCCCGATTTCAAGTCCTTCGACCCCCTCGCCCCGCCAGACCTCCTCCACACCCGGGTCGAAGGCGCCTTTGGCTCCAAGCGCTTCCGTAAGTGGAACGAACTCGTCCGCCTTGCCCATATCGAGGCGTTCGAGAAGGCCGGAAGCTTCGAGGCGCTCAGAGACGCCACTCACTCTCAGATTAGGGAAGGGAATCACGACGGAGACAGCGGTTTTCACTACCTCCCGGAAGTCGGAATCTCGGTTCAAGGCGTCGATGCCCGCCACGCGTGGACCTACGCCCTACGCTTGGCTCAGTATCTCAAGGCTCCCCTCCGGGTGAACATTCATTGGCGCAACAACAAAAAAGCGGCCTTCCCCGGGGAATCGGGAACAATCAAGTGGACTCCCTGAACCAGGTCGGCGCGATCGGGCAGGAGCACTCCGATCTCCCACCAAGATAAATCAGTCATCTCTCCGTCGTTAACAACAATATGTTCTAATCCGCTTGCTCCGACCCGGGGCCTCCAGCTTAAGGTCTGACCGGAGTTTTCCTTCACACTGCCGGGAAGCGTCACCCCACCTTTGTTCCACCCCCAGGCCCATCCTAATAGCCCGTGCCCACTGTCTTCGACAACATCGACACACCCTTCCTGGAGAACGACGACCAGAACGGGCTGAAGGACGCCCTGAAACTCGCCCGCCGGGGGGACTTTTGTGTGGGCTACTTCAATCTCCGGGGCTGGCGTTGCATCGACAAGGTCGTCGGAACATGGCAGTTGCCTTCCAACGAAACCGACCCGCCCCCCTGCCGCCTTCTCGTCGGCATGCAGCGCCTCCCCCATGAACAACTCCGCGCCTGGCTCTCCGCCGAACCAGACCGGGAACCTGACAACAAGACCCTCGTCAAACTGCGCAAGGAAGCCGCCAAGGAGTTCAAAAAGCAACTCACCATCGGCGTCCCCACCGACGCGGATGAAGCCGGCCTGCGCCGCCTTCTCAAACAACTCAAAGGCGGGCATCTCCGCGTGAAGCTGTTTCTGAAGCATGCCCTTCACGCAAAACTTTATCTCGCCCACCGCAACGACACCATCAACCCCATCATCGCCTTTCTCGGCAGCAGCAACCTCACCATGGCTGGTCTCAGAGGCCAGGGGGAACTCAATGTGGACGTCCTCGACAAAGATGCCGCGAAAAAACTGGACCAGTGGTTCACGGATCGCTGGGAGGATTCCCGCTGTCTCGATATCACCGATGAGCTCATCGAAATCATCGAAGAGAGCTGGGCCAGCGAACGCCTCCTTCCTCCCTATCACATCTACCTCAAGATGGCCTGGCACCTCTCCCAGGATGCGCGGGAAGGCATCAAGGAATTCCGGGTCCCCGCCGAGATCCGCGACTTCCTCCTCCCCTTCCAGGAAAAGGCAGTCCAACTCGCCTGCCGCCACCTCAACAAACGGGGAGGCGTTCTGGTCGGAGATGTGGTCGGCCTGGGCAAAACACGCATCGCCTCCGCCATCGCCCGGGTCATGTCTGACGACCAGATGCTGGAAACCCTCATCCTCTGCCCCAAGAACCTCACCACCATGTGGGATGAATATGCCCACATGTTCGGGCTCCGCGCCCCCAAGGTAATGTCCCAGAGCATCGCCCAACGCGACCTCCCCGACCTCGCCCGCTACCGCCTCGTCATCATCGACGAGTCCCACAATTTTCGGAACAAGGAAGGCAAGATCTACAAGGCCATTCATGACTACCTGACCCGCAACGATTGCAAGGTCATCCTCCTCTCCGCCACTCCCTACAACAAAACCTACCTCGACCTCGGAGCCCAACTCCGCCTCTTCCTTCAGGAACAACACGACATCGGCATCCGGCCCGAAGCCATGTTGCGGGAAGTGGGCGAATCCAAGTTCGCCCTCCGTAACCCCAACATCCCAACCTCTTCCCTCGCGGCCTTCGAGAAAAGCGAGTCACCCGACGATTGGCGCGATATCATGCGCCTCTTTCTGGTTCGCCGGACCCGCTCCTTCATCATTCGGAACTACGCCGAGCTCGATGAGCGAAACGGGCTCCCCTACCTGACCCTCCCAAATGGAGAGCGCATGTATTTCCCCCGTCGCCAGCCGGTCTCGGTCAAATTCCGCTCCGACCCCGACGACCTCAGCGACCCCTGCGCCCTGCTTTTCCGCGACGAGGTCGTGCAGGTCATCGATCACCTTGAGCTCCCCCGCTACGGACGAAGCCTCTACAAGAAAGACCCACTACCCGGCGACCTCTCCGCCACCGACGACGACATTCTCGGCGACCTCTCCCGCGCCGGGAAACGGATGAAAGGCTTCTGTCGCACCAACCTCTTCAAGCGCCTCGAAAGCTCCGCCAACGCCTTCCTGCTCTCCATTCATCGCCACATTCTCCGAAACCACATCGAGATCTACGCTCTGGAGAACAAGCTCGCCCTCCCCATCGGTCAGCAGGATGCCGCCCTCCTCGACACCCGCCTCCACGATCTCGGCGACGGAGAACTCGATCTCGAGGACGAAGAGGAACCTCTCCCCCCACTCGGTCTTTGGGATGAGTCCCACTACCGCTCCCAGGCGGAAACCATCTACAAAGCCATCTCCTCCCACCGCTCCAAACGCTACAAGTGGCTGCGAACCGATGTCTTCAAGAAAACCCTGCTCACCGACCTCAAACGGGACTCCTCCGCACTCCTCGATCTCCTGATCGACGCGGGAGAGATCCCCACCAGCCAGGACTTCAAGCTCCATGCCCTCATCAATCTCCTCCACACCGAAGCACCCGACCAGAAATTCATCCTCTTCACCCAGTTCGCCGACACCGCCTTCTACCTCCAAGCAGCCCTGAAGGAAGCCGGTGTGGTGGGTGTCGATTGCGCCACCGGTGCTTCCGAAGACCCCGCTAAGCAAGCCTGGCGCTTCTCCCCGGAATCAAACGACAAGCTTAAGCAATTCCCCCCTGCCAAACAAACCCGCGTCCTCATCGCCACCGACGTCCTCTCGGAGGGACAGAACCTCCAGGACTCCGCCCGGGTCATCAACTACGATCTCCCCTGGGCCATCATCCGCCTCATCCAACGTGCCGGACGGGTCGACCGCATCGGACAAAAGGCCGACACCATCCTCTGCTACTCCTTTCTCCCCGCCGAAGGCGTCGAGCAAATCATCAAGCTTCGCAAACGCCTCGTCCATCGCCTCCGCGAAAACGAGGAAGTGGTCGGCTCAGACGAATCCTTCTTCGAGGACCAAACCCCCAGCGACGAAGAGGCCCTCCGCAACCTCTACGACGAAAAATCCGGCATCCTCGACGAACCCGACGACGACGAGGTGGACCTCACTTCCGAGGCCTTCGAAGTCTGGTCCCAGGCCACCAAGGACAACGGCGATCTCCGCAAGGCCGTCGAAGCCCTCCCCGATGTCGTCTTCGCCACCAAGGCCCACACTCCCGATCCCGAACGCCCCGCCCTCACACCTCCCGGCGTGCTCAGCTACATCCGCACTCCCCAGGATCACGACGCCCTCCTCTGGATCGATCCCGAGGGCAAGACGGTCACCGAATCCCTCGTCCGCATCTTCCGCCAGTCCAAATGCGATCCGGACACCCCCGCCCTCCCCCGCCGTTCCGACCACCACTCCCTCGTCGCCCGCGCCACCGAGATCGTCGAAACCGAGCGCAAGGACATGAAGGCCGGCCAACTCGGCTCCCGCCGGGGAGCCCGATACCGGTCCTACGAAATGCTCCAGGATTACCTCCGCCACCGCGAGGGCGACATCTTCCTCACCGAACAGGTCCGCGCCTCCATCCAAGCCATCTACGACCACCCCCTCACCACCGAGGCCGTCGACAAGCTCAACCGCCAGCTCCGCAGCGGCATCAACCCCGACGACCTCGCCAACCTCGTCACCACCCTCCACCGCGACGACCGCCTCGTCGTCGCCAACCTCCACGACGAACCCAGCAAGGAACCCCGCATCCTCTGCTCCCTGGGCCTCGCCGATTAAACAACATCGCCATGCACCTGATCTACATCGACGAATCAGGAAATACCGGTCGCAACCTCGCCGACCCACAGCAACCGGTCTTTGTCTTGGGAGCACTCGTCGTCCCGGAACAGTCGTGGCAAACGATCGAAGCCCAACTAGACGCCGCTGTCCTCGCCCACGCCCCTCACCTGACTGACGACATCGAAATCCATGGTGGCGATGTGCGCCAAGGCACGGGAGCCTTCAAAGGCATTCCTGTCGCTGCCCGGCTGAAGCTCCGCGATTCCTGGCTTGGGATCGCAGCTGCCCACGATCTGCACTTCATCTACCGAGCCATTGTCAAGAAACGCTACGAACGTTGGATGACCCAAGCCTTCGGGCCCGGGGTCTCCGTCAACCCACACCTCGCCGCCTTTCCTTTGATTGCCCAAGTCGCGAACAACCTCCTGAAAAGCTACGGGCCAAACAATCTCGGCATCATCATCTCCGACGACAATCGCGAAGTCGTCGGCGACATCGAGCGGTTCCAAAAATTGCTCCGACTCACGCCCGGCACCCTCCACCTCGACCGGATCATCGAGAAAGGCTTCTTCATCGATTCAAGAAAAAGCCGCCTCATTCAGCTCGCCGACCTCTGCACCCTGCAGGCCCGCAAGCAGGAGGAACGCAAAATTGGCCTTCCTCCGAAGTCCATCGATGACCAAGGCATCGAACTCATCCAACCCCTCATCCACCGCGGGCAGGAGGCCCTTCCCGACGTCATCCAATGGCTGCAAACCGTCCAGAAATAAAAGGAGCGGCAAGGAACCCCAAGGGGGTTCGGGTCGCCTATGGGGCGGCCGCACTCGTCGCTGGGACACCAATCGCACCAACTCCCTCACCTTTCAAGTCCCTTTTCCCATGAACGCTCACCACGCATTGCGCCAAGTAGAATGACACCGGAGCGATTCTGAAAAGGATCGTGGTGATGGTCGTTGCGCCAGAAAGAATGACACCCGGATGAAGACATTATCAGGGATCATGAGTCATCAAAGTAAGGAA
>Ga0209702_10000955_pt1 | contig 58787 bp, 55 predicted proteins | sample FRY01_FD_187210 | JGI IMG/M metagenome (GOLD analysis project Ga0209702, IMG submission 187210) | Freshwater microbial communities from Lake Fryxell liftoff mats and glacier meltwater in Antarctica - FRY-01 (SPAdes) (version 2) | ecosystem: Environmental > Aquatic > Freshwater > Ice > Glacier...
TTTACTTGCCATCTTCAGTTATTTTCTATTATTTGAATTTAGTCAATTCTAACAAATTTTACATAACTATTCTTTAATAATATCTAATTTTTTGATTCATTCAACAACGGGACAAAATGTAAAATATTAAACATATTTGCAGCCCTTACCATTAACACATGGAGTCCTGCCGTCTAAAATTTGGGGAAAGGGGAGATTTGCATACATTGCATGGATTCATTCAACAACGGGAGGGCAGCACTTTCTGCTTTTAATTCTTTTTGCGTAGTTTCAAGCTGCTGCTTTTCTGTAGCTTCTTTAGGCTCCATCTCACGCTTAGCGTCTTGAGTTCTATCAGACACTACTTTAGTATCATATTCTTTAGATTTAGCTTCTGCTGCTTCCACAAAGCTTGACACATCTATATTAATCCCTAGCACGGAAGCCTCGGCTCCTAATACGTAAGCATCTCTGGCAAGCCCTGCCATTTGGCTAGGCAAGGCAGAATTAAGCGAGCTTTTTAATGCTGCCCATTTAGATTCAATTGCTTTCTTCGCGTCGTCTTCAATTACGGCCATGTAATTAATGCATTATAAATTAAATTTAAGTAGATTAAATAATCTACTACAATAAAGTTTATGCGTCAAAAACTTTCAAACATGTTTTTATAATCTTTTGTTATATATCGTATAAATATATAACACTTTAATAAATATTGACTATTTAGGAAATATAAACGAATATCTGCTGAAAAATTATAAGCGCCAATAGGATAGTGAATTAGCTTACTCCTCATTTATTTCAGGGTATATTTCTCCCAAGCTTCGAAAACATTTAATTTATTATAAAAATATAATATGAAAAATCGTTTTTCACTTATTTTAACATTATTTATAAGTATATATATGTCATATAATTCACCTGCTCACGCCTTAACACAAATGCCAACAAAGAACGCAGCTGCCCCGCTCATCCCAAGACAAGTATTATTTGGTAATCCGGATAAAGTTAATGTTAGTAGTAGTTATGATGGTAAATATATTACTTATATAGCTCCTAAGGATGGAATACTTAATATTTGGCTAGCACCTATTAATGACATCTCAAAAGCTAAGCCAATAACGAATGATACGGAACGCGGTATAAGAAATTATAGCTGGGCATATAATAGTAACAACATATTATATTCTCAAGACACAAAAGGCGATGAGAATTTTCGTATTTACAGTTATAATGTTACCACCCAAGAAGCTAAGCTTATAACGCCTGAAAGTGGCGTTCGCGCTCATATTACTGGCAAAAGTTATAAATTTCCTGATCAATTATTAATTAGCACTAATGAGCGAGATAAAAAATATTTTGATATTTATAAAGTAAATTTGCTTAACTCAACTAGCGAACTTTTAATGAAAAATGAAAGGTTTACGGGTTTTGTAGTAGATAATGATTTGCAGATAAGATTTGGCAAGATTAATGATAAAGAGGGTGGAGATGAATATTTTGAACTAAAACAAGGAGAATGGCTCCCATTTTGTCAAATATCTATAGAAGATTCCTCTAACACTTACTTTCTTGGCTTTGATAATACTGGCAATATTTTGTATCTACAAGATAGCCGTGGACAAAACACCGCTGCTTTAAAAGCTTTAAACCTAATTACTGGTAAATTTACTATAATTGCTGAAGACAATAAAGCTGATATTAGTAATATTATTTCTCATCCTACCGAGCGTACAATCCAGGCAGTAGCAATTGATTACGATAGAATGCGCTATAAAATATTAGATGAATTAATCAGAGATGATATAGATTATTTGACAACTCTTAGCCGTGGTAATTTAATTATTAATACCAGAACTTTAGATGACAGCACCTGGTTAGTAGCCTACGAAAACGATAATTCGCCAGTAAGATATTATAAATATGATCGCCTTAATAAAAAAGCAGAATTCTTGTTTACTAATAGAAAAGAATTAGAGAGCTATAGCTTGGCTACCATGCATCCTGTAATTATTAAATCACGAGATGGTTTAGATTTAGTTAGCTATATTACTTACCCAGAAGGCATAAAAACTGAATTACCGTTAGTAATTTACGTACATGGCGGTCCCTGGGTGAGGGATAATTGGGGTTATAACCCAGTGCATCAATGGCTAGCTAATAGAGGATATGCAGTCTTGAGCATAAACTACCGTGGTTCAACCGGTTTTGGTAAGAATTTCGTAAATGCCGCAAATCTTGAATGGGGAGGCAAAATGCATGAAGATCTTATTGACGGAGTTAAGTGGGCGGTAGAAAATAAGATAGCTGATCCAAAAAAAATAGCAATTATGGGCGGAAGTTACGGCGGGTATGCTACATTAGTAGGCATGACTATGACACCGGATATATTTGTTTGCGGCGTTGATGTAGTCGGACCTTCTAACCTGCTAACTTTAATAAAAAGCGTACCGCCATATTGGGAACCTATCCTTAATAACTTTAAGAAAAGAGTTGGGGCATGGGATACCGCGGAAGAAATAGAATTTTTAAATCAAAGATCTCCCTTAACTTTTGTAGATAATATAAAAAATCCATTATTTATAGCTCAAGGAGCTCATGATCCTCGTGTTAAGCAGACGGAATCTGATCAGATTGTTAAGGCTATGCAAGCTAAAAACATACCAGTTATTTATGCTTTATATGAAGATGAAGGTCATGGATTTGTTAGATCGGAAAATAGATTATCATATTATGCTTTAGTAGAACATTTTTTAGCTAGAATACTTGGCAGCATTGCTGAACCAATTGGCGATGATCTGAACGGAGCTAATTTAATATTAAATGAGCAGAAAAATTTAAAGAGTGAGGAAGCCAAAAAAATAATTGACGAAAGTATTAAGTAAAAATTTACTATTACTCACTAATTATTAGCAATTATTAAGTAAAATCGTTTTATTTTATAGTTTTATTTTTTGCTATAGACTAATTTTCAATGCTGTGATAATATAAGTTTTATTGATAAAGTTTTAGTATATTGTATGAAGTTTAAAAATATATTCTTAACTATTAATTTTAAATCTATTAAACCATTCTGAAATATTAAATTAGAAAATTTTATAAATAATTTTATCCCGCTTACAACCTCTAAATTTTGTCCTTGAAAGCATGATATTGCGAGGAATGGAAAGTTAGGATGCAGTATGTCAAAAGAAAAATAAGAAGTCAGCAAAAGCATGAGCGGCTAATACGCTCAAGTCAACGATGTACAGCCTCCTAAAATTTCTATTTCCATTCAAGTATTACTAAATAGCGTTTTTCTTAATAGCTCGGCCCATAGTATAATGATAACATTCTTTTATTCATTCCTTAAACTAACATTTATTGATTATAGTTAAATAAGTGTATGCCTTTATTTTCAAAATTTATAACATTTATAGCAGGAACCCTTCTAGCACTCTATATTTACAAGTTTAAAAAGCCTTTTTTAACAAACTTAATAAACCATAGAGTTCAAGATAATATTAATGACAAAATAAAGGAAGTTCAACAACAACTAAAAGATAAAACTAATCTTTTAGATCATATTAGCCACGAAATAAGATCACCATTGCATGGGGTTAGTAGTATTGCTCAGTTCCTGTATGAAAAGTGGGAAAGCATTGACGAGCAAGATCGTAAAAAATATATAGGCATAATAGCTCAGAATAGTAATCGCTTGGTAAATTTAACAAATGAGTTATTAGATTTTTCTAAATTTAGCGCTGGTAAAATAGTTTTTCATTTTGCGCCAATAAATCTCTTAGATACAATTAAAAATAATGTGCGAGAGTTTCAGGAGTTAAATGTCTTAGCTAAAGACATAAAATTTATTTTTATTGATAACGATTTTCAAGAAGCTATTATATATGGAGATCAAACCAGAATAAACCAATTACTGAGTAATTTGTTTAGTAATGCTGTAAAATATACTAAGCAAGGAATGATCGTTGCAATGCTTGACTCAATAAATATTGATGGTAAAAACTATTGGCAATTTTCTTTAATGGATACAGGTATTGGAATTCCTGATAATGAATTAGAAAGTATTTTCGTAGCATATAATCGTAGCTCCAGAACCGAAGAGAAATTTATTGGCACTGGAATCGGACTCGCCATCTGCCGAGAGATCGTAGAAGCGCATCATGGTCATATACAGGCTGAAAATAATTCACAACAAGGCGCTAAATTAAGATTTACTATACCTTGTTTTAATAAAAATACCCTTAGGGAAATTGAAAATGCCTCACCTTAGTTTAAAAGACTCTCAACAGATTAGCACTACTCAGCAAAGTATTCTTTTTATTGATGATGAGCCAATTTGCCATGATGCAGTAAAATTAATATTAAATTATACTAAAAATTATCGAGTAATTAGTGGTTATAATGGCGAAGAAGCAATTAGTCTAGCGAAAAAATATACTAACGAAATAGATTTGATATTATTAGATATTTTATTACCAGATATGTCGGGTTACGAAATATATAAACAATTAAAGGCCGATCAGAATCTTGCTCATATTCCTATAATTTTTCAAAGCGGCGTATCAAATAGCAATAAAGAAGCACAGAATATATTAGAAGATGAAGGAATATTCGTCATTAATAAGCCTTATAGTAATGACGAATTAATGGATACCATTGCACGATATACTCTTAAAAAATGAGTATTCTTCAATATCCCGCGCATTGAATGCATATAACTCCTCATCTAATAGTATATAAAAACCAACATGTTATATCAAAATTATATAATAAAGAGTCTTTTACCCCCTTTTATAATGATTGCTTTTTCACTCACGGCCTTAGTATGGATAACACAAATATTAAAGTTTTTGCATTTATTTGAAAAAGGAATAAAGCTTAGTCATTTTTTTAGCTTAACAGTATTAGTTGTCCCATCTTTACTTTATATTTTACTACCCTTCATAACGCTAATCGCCGTAATCTACACTTATAATTATTTAAGTGAAAGACGGCAATTAATTATCTTACAAAGTTCAGGGTTAAGTAATATGCAACTAGCGATGCCAGCTTTATTTTTTGCTTGTGTTATAATGTTAGGTTCATATTATTTATCAGCAAGCTTACTGCCTTTATCTTATAATAAACTTAAATCTAACCTTGATTTTATAAGAAATAATTATGTAACTAGTATAATAGAGGAAAAAACTTTTGCAAAGGTAGCAAAAGGCGTATCACTATATATTGATAGAAAGCTTGCAGATGGAAGAATGGAAGGAATGGTGCTGTTTGATAACAGAAAGCCAGGGGCGGAAGCAATATTATTTGCAAGATCAGGCACGCTCAAGCTGTATAACAATAATCCAGTATTCGAATTAAATGAAGGGCTACGGCAAGCTTATGATGTTAATGGTAATTTAACCAAACTTTCTTTCAACTCGCTAATAGTTGATCTAGTAAATAATGGCTCAAAAAAAAATGAAGATAGATTTAACCGTGATATTAATGAATATTATATAAGTGAGTTATTTTATCCAGATTATAGATTATCTAAGCAAAAGAAAATTAAATTAATTGCAGAAGGGCATCAAAGAATAATTTGGCCTCTATTTAATTTTTTATTTGCTTTTCTTGCTTTAGCAGTTTTTTTGAAGCAGCCTTACAACAAACGATCTTCTTTAAAACATCTTTTATTTACTTCATTGTCGGTGATAATTGTCACATATTTACATTTTACCTTACAAAATAAATCTACTAAAGATTTGATATATATCTTTATTTGTTACTTAAATATAATTATTACTTTTATTATTAGCCTATATTTATATTTACGCAAAACCATATGAATTTTCAGGATTTACAACAGTTTTTAAAGTTCTTAGAGAAGAATGGCCAACTTAAAAGAATATCTCATCCTGTTTCTACTAATTTAGAAATTACCGAAATTAGCAGAAGAGTATTAGAAAATGGAGGGCCAGCACTGTTATTTGAGAACGTTATAAAAAACGATGGTACAAAATCCCTTATACCAGTGGTAACTAATCTTTTTGCCAGTATGAACCGTATCTCAATGGGGCTCGGGCTAAAAAACAAGGATGAACTTAGAGAATTTGGTAAATTACTAGCGTTCTTTAAGGCCCCAGAACCACCAAGATCGCTTACGGAAACATTTTCGATGTTACCTTTGGCTAAAAGAATCTTTGCAATGTCTCCGAAAACTGTTTCCAAGGCGCCATGTCAGGAAGTAATAATCGATGACCCTGATATAAATATACTACCAATTCAAACATGTTGGCCGTTAGATATCTCACCATTAATTACCTGGCCAATAATTGTTACTAAAGGTCCTAGCAATGAAAAAATAGATAATTACAATCTCGGGATTTATAGGCTGCAAGTAGTAAGTAAAAATAAGCTTCTCATGCGTTGGCTTAAAATGCGTGGTGGGGCGCAACATCACAAACGCTGGAAAGATGCAAAGCAAGAGCCATTTCCTGCTGCTATTGTTATAGGAGCAAACCCTGTAATTACTATGGCTGCCGTCATGCCATTGCCAACTAATATGTCAGAATATAATTTTGCTGGATTGCTTGGTAGCAAGTCTGTGGAGTTGGTTAACTGTGTCAGCATTGACTTGAAAGTGCCTGCCAATAGCGAAATTGTTATCGAAGGGTATGTAAGCTTAGATGAATATTTACCAGAAGGGCCATTTGGTGATCATACCGGTTATTATAACGACGTTGAAACTTTTCCGGTATTTAACATCAAAACAATCACCATGAAAAAAAAACCTATTTACTTAAGTACTTATACTGGTAAACCGCCTGATGAACCTTCAATATTGGGAGAAGCGTTAAACGAGATATTTATTCCTATCCTTCAACAACAATTTCCGGAAATTGTTGATTTTTGGTTGCCCCCTGAGGGATGTTCCTATCGAGTAGCTATAGTATCAATACGTAAGTCTTATCCTGGTCATGCTAAAAGGATTATGATGGGAATTTGGTCATTCCTTCAACAATTCATGTACACAAAATTTATCATAGTAGTAGATGATGATATTAATATTAGAGATTGGAAAGAAGTAGTTTGGGCTATATCAACTAGGAGTGATCCCTCAAGAGACACTACTTTCATTGACAATTCTCCAATTGACTACCTTGATTTTGCTTCACCTTTATCAGGCTTAGGGAGTAAAATGGGAATCGACGCTACCAATAAAATTCACCCAGAAACTACTAGAGAGTGGGGTAAGAAGATTGTGATGACAAAAGATATTATTGATAAAATTGATGATATCTGGCAGAGCCTAGGAATTTAATTCTATATTTAAGGCATGATAACGCTAATATTGCGTATATGGTTAAATTTAAAGGTAAAGAAATCGTTATGCTGTAGAGAGAGCTTGCCAGCAGGAACGCCTCTCACTGGCAAGGCTTTAGAAATGAAATACCAAGTAATTGGTGATCTGTTAATACCGTTAATAATTTTTAGAACTTTAACTTCGCTCCAAGTAAAGCCACTGTCCCTCTAGTTTTTTTATTAGGCGCTTCAGTATAATAAACCGGCTTTCCTTTAACTGTGACATATGCTATTTCTGCGTATGGTAAGAGTCCTGGGGTAATCTTATATTCTGTACCTAAACTTACAGTATCTACAGTATTCTTATATTTTGATGATTTAAAATACGAAAGGCTTGTTTTAATTGGACCTTGTCCATAAGCTATTGCGCCGTTATAATAACGAGTATCACGCCCGACTTTATGATATTCTTTAGATGTTAGACTTTTACCTAAAGAACCGTAAGAGGCCGCACAAGAAAAATTGCCATAGGTCAAAATTGCTCCTAAATTATAAGCCTTTAAATCTGAAAGTTTATATTCAGCTAATATTTTTGTTTCCGCTGGATTCATCTCTACCATTTTACGAGCAGCTTTTCCATATTCCCCTGAAACGGCTACTTTTACAGCAAATTCATCAGTAAGTTGATGTTCATAAGATATTGCTGCTGAAATTCCATCTTTAACATTTTGATTTATTCTAAAGGTCTTAGTTGCTATACCATTTTCTTGTAATTTTACTAATGTTATACCAGTTTTTGACTTACTAAAGCCCAAAGGTCCACTATTAGTATTTATATCCAGGTTTCCCCCTGTGTTAGCAGTATCTGGAATATACGAGATGCCAGCTTGGAAGCCTTCCATTTTCGGAGTATAATAAGATATTTTCCTTGCTGCCTCAGTTTTATCATGAGAATGATCAAATCTATTACTAAAATCTTCCATATAAAAACTATCACATGAATCAAGATCAGGCGTTTGATTATTATATTTCATATTTTCGCTATTCAACTTAATATATTTACTCCAGTTCGTGCCAGTAGCAGCTGTTATACTATATCCTGTCACTCGCATCTTAGCGCCTGCATCATAAGGTGAACCAGCTTCAACCTTACCATGCCTTGTGTCCAAGAAAATATGAGAACCATTATAGCTGGTGGAAGTTTTCGGTTTAGTGGTTGGTTGCAACACTAATTTTGCTCCTGCAGTTACATCGTTAAACTCCTGGGAAATAGTAGCAAAAAAAGCAGCTTCTGTATAAAAAGCCATTTTCTTTTTATTATCAGAAAGTAGCTTTTCCGAACCTTTTAATTTATTTTGATTACTATAACCTGCTTGAAAACCAAAAAAACCTTCAAGTTTTATTTTAGTGTCAGCACTTGTAGTTACAACAGTTGGTTCTAAAGTTGATGCTATTGCTGAATATGCAAAGCATGATATACTTAACAAAGCTAATAATTTTTTCATTTACATCCTCACCGATGAATTACAACAATTTAAAAGTAGTAGATAACTTATGGCTAATGGCTGAATAACATTAAAATTTGTAGTTTAATTAACTAAACTACCTCAACCGTTGATTCTTAAAATTGATGATACCATATTTTTAAGCTTTAATTAACCAAAACAATACAATTACACTAGGATTTTAAAGAAAATTTATGTTGTTATTGATAAAATTACAACTGCATCCTTGACAAAATTTTGATTTATAATAGTTTATGAACAATAAAGGTTTCTAATTTAGTAATAAATTTAATGTCAATTCTATCTGATAAATGGATAAAAGAAGCTACCATAACACATGGAATGATAACGCCTTTTGTCGATAAGCAAGTTAAAGATAAAGACGGTGAAAGAATCATATCATATGGTCTATCTTCGTATGGTTATGATGCCAGAGTATCAAACGAGTTCAAGATTTTTACAAATATTAACTCAGCAATTGTTGATCCTAAAAAATTTGATAAATATAGCTTAGTTGATAGGAATGTCGATATTTGCATTATTCCTCCTAATAGTTTCGCCTTAGGAAGAACAGTAGAATATTTCAAAATTCCCCGCGACGTTCTGGTAATATGCGTAGGCAAATCTACGTATGCAAGGTGTGGGATTATTGTTAATGTAACACCTTTAGAACCAGAATGGGAAGGCCATGTTACCTTAGAGTTCTCAAATACTACACCTTTACCCGCTAAAATTTACGCTAATGAAGGAGCGTGCCAGTTTTTATTTTTGCGTGGTGATCAAATTTGTGATATTTCTTACGCTGATCGTCATGGTAAATACATGAAACAATCAGGCATAACATTGCCTCGCGCATAAATAATATCAGCAATTTAAATTTTATAAAATAAGGATTACAATTATGACAGATATCAAGGAGCAAGCAGCCCCTCACATTGCTATTAATGCCCAATATGTAAAAGATTTATCATTTGAAAATCCTAACGCGCCAGAGTCTTTAATTACAGAAACTCCTAATATTGAATTATCGTTAGACTTAAATATAACAAGTAGAACTGAAGAAAATTTTTATGAAGTAGAATTAAGTATAGAAGCAACAGCCATAAGTGAAGAGAAGAAGTTGTTCATAGTCGAGCTTAAATATGCTGGTATTTTTAATTTAATCAATATTCCTGAAGACCAACATCATGCTTTATTAGCAGTTCATTGCCCTGCAATGATATTTCCTTTTGCAAGAAAAATTATTGCCGATGTTACTCAAGATGGAGGCTTTCAACCGCTTATGATTGACCCTATTGATTTTGGCGCCCTTTATAATAAAAAAATGATGGAAGGCACAAATTAAAATAATCTTGAAGTTTATGTGCGATGATTAAGTAATTTGACTTTATTTGTTAATAGACTTATAACTAACTACTTATAAAATTAACTTGCCTTTAATTATGTTAAAAATGCAAGTATTCTTTACAAGCTATATTAAATAACAGTTATGTTATTGTAAACGAATTTAACCTACACTATTAAAATTATATTGTTAAGGAGAAAAGTATAATGAAAATACTTCTGGTAGAGGATGATGAGCCTACTGCTGCATCCATTGAACTAACTTTTGCCGCTGAAGGTATAATTTGTGAACGTGCTAAGGTTGGAGCAGACGGTATAGAGCTTGGAAGGCTATATGATTACGATTTAATTCTTCTAGACTTAATGTTACCAGACATTAGTGGATTTGAAGTTTTACTTCGGCTTCGTTCTGCAAAAGTTAAAACTCCTATACTGATATTATCAGGTCTTACTTCAATTGATCAAAAAATTAAAGGACTTACTTCTGGCGCTGATGATTATTTAACAAAACCATTTAGTCGTGATGAGCTGATAGCGCGCGTACAAGCCATCATTAGGCGTTCAAAAGGTCACTCTGAATCTGTAGTAAGATTCGATAAAGTTAGTATTAACCTTGATACTAGAAATGTTGAAGTCGCCGGTAATAAAGTGCATTTAACTAACAAAGAATATGCAATTTTAGAGCTGTTAGTATTGCGTAGGGGCACTGTTCTAACTAAAGAAATGTTTTTAAACCATCTTTATAGCAATCTGGACGAACCTGAGATCAAAATTATTGATGTATTTGTCTGTAAATTGCGTAAAAAATTAGCAGATGGAGCTGGCGGCACTAACTATATTGATACAATATGGGGACGTGGTTATATTCTAAAAGAGCATGAAGAGCAAGAATCTAAGCTTGATTCAGAGGCAAATTAGCTTTTAGAGTCAGTCTAAGAGAGAAGTAGCTTAATATCTTTATTTATACGGGGACAGTTGCGACTGTAAGGATTTATCTTTTTCTTTAAAAAGGTCCTTTTTGGACTTTTAACCAAACTCTTTCCTATAGTTACTAAGCTGCTTCTTCATTATACCTTCTCCTAATGCTTTTCAAAGAAATTGATACCCCTTCTTGTTTTTGTGGAGCTAACCTATATAAAATGGATTTTTCCTCTTAAAACAATACTTCTTCTTTCAGCAACTATCATCTTCGTCCTAATATTAATCAGTAAAATGTTTACGCAATTAACAGAGATTTCTCCTTCGACATATTTCATAATACAAGGGTGCGCAGTAACCCTACAATTTAGTATTATTTCAGTGCTTTTAGGGCTTATCATAGGAACGTTACTCGCTATCTGTAAAGTTAATAAAAACCCTTTTTTACGTTTTTTTGCTAATTTTTATACTTCTATTTTCCGCGGCACACCTTTATTAATCCAATTAAGCATTATCTATTTCGGCCTACCTGGACTGATTGGTGTAAAACTTGGTATATTTGCTGCAGGTATTATTGCTTTTTCCTTAAACTCAGGCGCTTATGTATCTGAGCTCATTAGAGCTGGCATAAACGGTGTAGACAAAGGTCAAATTGAAGCTGCCAAGGCTCTTGCGATTCAACCAAATTTAATAATGAAAGATATTATTCTTCCGCAGGCGGTAAGAAACATATTGCCTTCCTTAATAAATGAGCTTATTAATTTGATTAAGGAATCAGCAATTATCTCAATGATAGGTGGTATGGATTTAATGCGTCGTGCACAAATGGTGTCTTCTGAGACTTTCACCTACTTTATGCCGATGTTAATAGCCGCATTATGTTATTATATGATGATTATGCTAATTAGTAGACTTGGAATAATATTAGAACGAAAATTAGCTATTACCTGAAAATAATCAAATTAAGGAATAAAATTTTATGGCACCATTTGATAAACAGGAAGAAACAGAGGGTAGAAGATCAACTATTAAACCTCCCCCATTAGCAGAACCAGTAGAAAAACCAAAATTCAATCTTTGGCAAACAGTTAAAAAATCAGCAGGAGAGATTTGGGATACGGCACAAAATCACAAAGGAAAGATTGCTATAGCGGCTCTTATCACAGTAGTTACAGGAGGAGCTGCAGCAGGCGTTATGGCTGGTATAGCTGGAGTTTTAGTTGCTGCAAAAGTAACCAAAGATATTGCTGTTAATTATGGTGAAGCCCATCCAGAAAGTAAAGTAGGTCAATTTACGAAGGTAGCAAAAAGTATAAGCCATTCTTTAGGAAACATATGGGAGACAATAAAAAATAATCAATTGAAAGCTGCAGCGCTAGTAGGAGGAGCTATAGTTGCAACTATAGCAACGGGAGGCGTAGCCGGTATAGTAGCAGGAGTTGCTGCATTAGTAGGGGTTGCTACAAAAGTTGGCTATGATGTATATAAGGATCAAAAAGCTGGTGGGCATGATCAACAAGTTTCACCAAAAAATATACAGCCGCCTCTAGTGAACCCAACCAGAAGTCAAGTACCATCAAGGCAAGAACAGCAAGAAATAAGTAGCTTAAAAGCTCAACTTACAGAGCAGGCAGCTATGCAAACTAGAATGCAAGCGCAGATGACAAAAATGGCAGCTATGCAAGGTACTACTCGTGTTAGCGAGTACAGTTCTGTAACTTCAAGCACTACTCCAGCGAATCCTCAACAAAGGCCAAAAAGTTCTAGCAGGGAAAAATGAGACAATATGCTCACTGAGCAATATTTACCTGGTAAGAAAATTACTTATCAACAACTCTATGAGCGCAATTCTTTAATAGAGATTGATAAAGATTTTTCTGCATTTTTAGAACAAACTGATTCTGCTCTTTTTACGCGATTTACATTAGCTCGCAGCCAACCGAATCACTTTAGTAAAATTGAAGAAAGTACTATCCTTATAAAATTAGCTCCTTATGTGGAAGAATTTTTAGCTAATCTTTTTGATATTCAGCAAGAAGCCAAGACATCTCATTTACAACAATCTCTATTCCAACCAATATATATTTGTAAAAGACAATTTATCCAGCGGCGCGCCCTTAAAAGCATCATGGTGGCTGAGCTAGTTAATATCAACGCGGCAGAGTTACGATTGGTTTTGCAAAAAATTTTTGAAGAAAATTTTTGTGATTTGGCCTTTGCTAAACATACACTTAAATGGCTTGAAGACGAAAAATTATATGAAGCTAATATTAAATATGCTGAGCTTTATGCTGCCTGGGCAGTATTAACAACAGAAGGCCAATCTTTCCATATAAATAGCGTGCTTTTTCAAATACCAACCAAGCTAGATTTTCTTAATTTGATTAAGCTTGAAGAGCTATCTCACAGTAACGTTGAGATAAAACAATCGCCGCATATACGCTATAGAGAAGGATTTGGTTTAACAGATAAAGGAGCAACAATAGAGAAAGCTCTTGACCAAGCTAATTACTGTATTTGGTGTCATAATCAATCTAAAGATTCCTGCTCTACAGGCCTCCTTAATAAAATTAATAACGATTTTCAAAAAAATTATTTTAAAGAAAGCTTAATAGGTTGCCCATTAGAACAAAAAATCTCAGAAATGAATTTTGTAAAATCTAAGGGTTTAGACTTAGCAGCACTTGCAATAATAATAGTCGATAACCCTATGGTAGCGGCTACTGGGCATAGGATTTGCAATGATTGCATGAAATCATGCATCTTTCAAAAGCAAGAGCCGGTTAATATTCCTGAGGTAGAAACTTCGGTATTACGTAGTGTACTAGCCTTGCCGTATGGATTTGAAATATATAGCCTATTAACACGTTGGAACCCTATGAATTTAAGGAATCCTTTGCCAAAAGCTGCAACAGGATATAAGGTTTTGATAGTAGGGCTAGGACCTGCTGGGTTTACTTTAGCACATTATTTGATGAATGAAGGGCATGCAGTTACTGCAGTTGATGGTCTCAAAATAGAGCCGTTACCTCAAGAAATCTCTGGAAAAGATCGTAAGGGTAATTCAGTAAACTTTAACCCTATTAAGAATATAAAAGAAATTTATGAAAAACTGGATGAAAGAATCATTGGAGGTTTTGGCGGAGTAGCAGAATATGGTATTACAGTTAGATGGGACAAAAATTTCTTAAAACTTATTAGATTATTATTAGAGAGAAGAAAAGAATTTCTTTCATTTGGCGGAATAAGGTTTGGAGGCACCTTAACCATCGATCAAACTTTTGAATTAGGGTTTGATCATATAGCTTTATGCATGGGAGCTGGCAAGCCAACTATCTTACCTTTAAAAAATAACCTTGCAATTGGAGTGCGGCAAGCCACTGATTTCTTAATGGCATTGCAACTTACAGGAGCTGCAAATTTAGACTCTTTGGCAAATTTGCAAATAAGGTTACCTATAATAGTTATAGGCGGCGGATTGACTGCTATAGATACCGCTACTGAAGCTATGGCATACTACCCTGTTCAAGTCGAAAAGATGTTAGTTCGTTACGAAATTTTGGCATTAAAAATTGAAGATGAAAAAATTAAGGCTGGTTGGACAGAAGAAGAAAAAATTATATTCCAAGAATTTATAGAACATGCAAGAATTATACGTCAGGAACGTGCGCAAGCTAAAAAAGAAAATCGCCATCCTAATATTCAAGCTCTAATACAAAAGTGGGGAGGCGTCACTATAGTCTATAGACGCCGTTTAGTGGACTCTCCTAGTTACATCCAAAACCATCAAGAATTAGCGCATGCAATGAAGGAAGGTATTTGGTTTGCAGAAAATTTAACTCCTTTGGCTATAGAAGTTGATAAATTTAATCATGCAATTGCAATAAATTTTGAAGAAAGAAAAAATGAAGTAACTTCTCTTAAATCTCTATCAGCCCGCACTGTACTCGTTGCTGCTGGTACTGTACCAAACACTATTCTTGCTAAAGAAGATACAATTAATTTAACAATAGATGGTTATCATTTTCAAACCTTAAATGAAGAGGGGAATATTGTTAATAACGACCCTAGCTGTAAAACAGAAAATGTACAGCTTTTAGCAGCGATAAGAAAGGATAAAAGAGCCATTAGTTTTTTTGGCGATTTACATCCTTCTTTTTCTGGAAATGTAGTCAAAGCTATGGCTAGTGCAAAACGTGGCTATCCTACTATAAGCCGTATGCTTAACCGTTTATCGCCACAACCTTCTGGTCATACCAATCTTTGGAATAAATTAAACCATGATTTACTTGCTGTTATTTATGGGGTGCAACGTTTAGCGCCTACTATAATTGAAATTATATTGCATGCTCCTTTCGCCGCCAAAGCCTTTCGCCCGGGGCAGTTTTATAGATTACAAAATTTCAAAGTGGACGCTTTAAAAATTAATAATACTTCTCTTCTTTTCGAAGGATTAGCTTTAACAGGAGCAGGCGTGGATAAAGAAAAAGGATTAATCTCTACTATTGTTTTAGAAAATGGTGGATCTTCTAATCTATGTAAGCTTTTAAAAGTTGGACAACCAGTAATTCTTATGGGACCCACTGGCGAGCCAACTTATATACCATCAAATGAAACAGTATTACTAGCTGGTGGCGGTCTTGGCAATGCAGTTTTATTTTCAATTGGTCAAGCCTTAAGAAATTCTAGCTGTAAAGTTTTATACTTCGCAGCATACAAAAAAATTGACGACCGTTATAAAGTTGAAGAAATTATTAAAGCTGCTGATCAGATAATTTGGTGTTGTGAGGAAACACCAGGGTTTAGCCAATTAAGACCTAATGATATTAATTTTATTGGTAATATAGTCGAAGCCATGCAAGCTTATGCAAAAGGCGAGATTGGTTTTAGTCTTTATCCTTTTAAAACGATTAATAGAATAATTGTTATAGGTTCTGATGAAATGATGAAGGCAGTAAATATTGCACGTAATACAATTTTAAAAACCATATTAAACCCCCATCATATAGGCATTGGTAGTATTAATTCTCCTATGCAATGTATGATGAAGGAAATTTGTGGCCAATGTTTACAAAGACATTATGACCCTATTACTAAACAAGAAAAAATAGTTTTTTCTTGTTCTAATCAAGACCAAAATCTGGACGTAGTTGATTTTACCTGTCTAAATAACCGTTTGAAACAAAATAGTCTTCAAGAGAAGCTTACTAATTTATGGGTTGGTTACTGCTTGGACTCATTAGTTGAGTAAAAATTTAAGCATTGTTTTATTTTTAAAAACCTGGTAGTGTTTTTATCTTAAACTTAATTAAGGGTATTATTATGACAAACGATTCTTTTACTACCCATCATAAATTCCTAACTAATGTATTTTTTACTCGGGAAGCCGCTGAACAAGCCTACGATACAATACTAAGCTATGGATATACTAAAGATGAGGTTAGTATTTTAATGTCCAATGAGACTAGAGATAAATTTTTTGCTGATACAGAATTACCTAACAGCGATTTAAGTAATAAAGCGTTGGAAGGTTTAGGAGTTGGTAGCGCAATTGGTAGCGCAATTGGCGGTGTAGCAGCTGCAATAGCAGCTATTGGCACAGTATTAGCAATTCCAGGCCTTGGAATTATAGTAGCTGGACCTATTGCTGCAGGCTTGGCAGGCGCAGGCGCAGGCGGAATTGCTGGAGGATTCACTGGTGCTTTAATCGGCTCTGGCCTACCTGGAGAACGTGCTCAAGAATATGAAGGTGCTATAAAAGAAGGCGGCATTGTGATTGGAGTACAAACTCATAATGAAAGTGATTATAAAATTTTAGAAAGTAAGTTAGCTATTATTGCTTCTTAGGACAGATAACTTTAGCAGTAAGTTAGTTATATTTGGTAGATGAAAGACTAAGAATTGTCTGCCTAAAGAAAAATGAGAGGAACTACAAAGAGTACAAGCGTAGAGTGAACGCAACGTACTCTTTGTAAGTGAATGTACTCATACTTGAAGTACAAAAAATTCTCTACTTTTTATTAGATATGCCTTTAGGCAGCGAGTTTATCGCGTAAAACCTCTACCAATTTATTAACAGCCTCATCAGATTTAATATTTTCTAAAATTGCAAGCTCACCTGCCAACCTATTTAAGGCAGATTCATAGATAGTCCTCTCGCTATAAGAACGGTCGCTGTCAACATTTTTATATAAATCACGTACGACTTCAGCAACTGCTACTATGTTACCAGAATTAATTTTAGTCTCATATTCTTGAGCACGCCTGCTCCACATTTTGTTACCCGCTTTAGGTTTACCCTGTAAAGTTGAATATATAGTAGTAAGATCGCTTTTGCTAACAAGTGTTCTAAGGCCTGAAATAGCTGCTCTATTAACAGGTACTTTTAAAGTCATTTTATCTTGAGGGAAAGATATCACGTAAACTTTAATCTTCGTTCCAGCTATTGCTTGATACTCTATATTAATTACCTCTCCTACTCCATGTGATGGATATACAATTCTTTCCCCTATTTTAAACTCAGATAACACTGTCATGCTTGCTCCTACTTTAATTAAAAATTATATTTTTGAACCTGATTCATCTCTAAACGAGAATATAGCTGCCTAAATAGAATTCATCAGCAACACCGTCAAACTAATGTTAATATTATATCATATTTTACTAAAGTTAGAAAGCATTATAGTTATATAATCTTGACATTCTAGAAACGCCGGTGTAACTATTATTGATAAGCTATAACATATTAAAATATAGAGAATCATTAAAATTTATGCGTAATATTTTTGTTATTATTATCCTAATCTTATTTCTTATATCATGCAGCGAAGAGAGTAAGAAACCTGAAGTCAAAATAGAAGAGTCAACTCAAAAAACTATTGCCTCTGAATCTAAAATAGAAGAAGCTCCATTACAGGCTACAGAGTCAGAGAAAATTGAACCTGTTGAAGATAAAGCAGAAGAAGTGCATCCTATTCCAAATAATTCGGAAGAAGAGCATAGCGACAAATGGGATAAAATAGTAAGTCCAGATCAAGAAGAAGTAGTTGTAAATGACGATTCAACTGATCAGCCAAGTGTATCTCCACAGCAACCTGAAGAGCCCACTAATGGTAAAACTGATTTAACTACGGATGAGCAAAAAGCAACCCCTTCTCCTACCTTTAATGTTAGTGAGCTGGATATAGTACTTGGTAACGCTGATTCTAAAATTATTTTAGTTGAATATTTCTCTCCAACTTGCCCACATTGCGCATATTTTAATAAAGTGATTTTGCCGAAAATTAAGAAAAAATACGTTGATACTAATAAAATTTCTTACATCATTCGTGAATTTATTGGAAATAAGCAAGATTTAGATGCTGCTATCTTGCAACGTTGCACCGGTAAGGTAGATAGTTTCTTAAAATTTCAAAGTGTATTATTAGAACAACAAGATAAATGGGCGTACAGCAATAAATACCGAGAATTACTAACAAATATAGGTCAACTTGGGGGAGTGCCGGCAGAAACCTACGCTAAATGTTTAAACAATGATCATCTGGCAACTGTGTTATTGGCAAATACTAAGCTGGCTACTACCTCACCAAAGTTTATAGGTACTCCTGCTTTTTTTATTAACGGGCAGCAAGTCACTGAAGGTTATACTTTTGAAGCATTATCAAATGCTATAGATAAAGCTTTGAGTTCAAATAAATTGTGAATCAAAACGAGCTAGATAATCTTAAAAAGCGGATTGAGAAATTCAAGCCACCTATTACAATACTAAAGCTTAATAAAAAAACAGATAGCTTTAGCATAGCTTTCGACTTAGTTAGCGGCGTGATAGGAGGTTTAATAGCTGGTGTTATATGCGGTAATTTTTTTGGTCATAAAACTCTGTGTTTAATAATATGTATGTTTCTAGGTATTGCAGCAGGTGGTAGATTAGTTTGGCTTAGTATAAACGGTAAAAAATAATGCCCCATAGTCCTTTAGTACAATTTGAAATTAAAAAACTGATTGAAATTAATTTATTCGGTTTTGATATTAGTTTTACTAATTCCAGCTGTTACATGATGGTGGCAGCGATTCTAGCGCTTTCATATTTTTTGGTGGCTTTGAAACCGCAACATACAGTCCCTACAAGACTGCAAATTAGCGTTGAAATATTATACTTGATGATTAGCGATATGCTGAATCAGAATGTTGGCGAAAAAGGCCGTAAATTTATTCCTTTAATTTTTACATTATTTATATTTATTCTATTATGTAATCTGTTGGGGATGCTACCATATGGCTTTACTGTAACTAGCCATATTATAGTAACTTTCAGTTTAGCTATAATGGTATTCTTGTTGGTAACAATAGTAGGCTTTATAAAACATGGCTGGTCTTTCTGTTCTCTTTTCTTACCTAAGGGCACTCCATTATGGCTTGCTCCGCTAATGATCGCTATTGAGCTATTTACTTATATTGCTCGTCCTATTAGTCTATCATTAAGGTTAGCAGCCAATATGATGGCTGGACATATTTTGTTAAAAGTTATAGCTGGCTTTGTTGTTTCACTCATGATTTTATTGAAATTTTTGCCAATACCTCTTATGGTAGCGCTTATTGGATTTGAAATTTTTGTAGCAATATTGCAAGCTTATATATTCACTATTCTTTCTTGTGTATATTTAAATGATGCAATTAACTTACATTAAATTAAAAAATATCATTATATAGGTATTAATTTAAGAAGAAAAATAGTTTATACTGCTAATTCTTTCGAGCGTAGCGATTGTGTCATCCTAAGAAGATAATAGCATAGGCCAATGTAAAAACTATCTGCAGCTTTTAAAAAGTTCAAAGGACTTTTTACCTGGAATTTTACGATTATTACGCTTGCTAAGAATGGCTCGTTGGTTAAACTAAACGCACCTTGCTAATAACAGCTATATACACTGACTAACTATGTACTCCGTTCATATGAATATCGCAGTATAGCTGAGGAAAATGAGCTATAGTATCAGTAGCACAAGCTAGAGACGGCATAGCGTACTTTTCTTTAGTGTGTGAACACGCGAATATCAACGGTGTACAATAAATAATATAAGTTCCCATTTTTATTGGGTATATATATAATAATTTAACATTTAAGGAGTCTCTATGGACGCAACTTCTCTAAAATTTATTGGCGTAGGCCTTATGTCTATTGGTATGCTGGGAGCAGCACTAGGTGTAAGTAATATTTTCAGCTCGTTGTTAAATTCTATTGCTCGCAACCCTTCAGCTACTGATCAGTTGCAAAGAATGGCGCTTATTGGCGCAGGTCTTGCTGAAGCAATGGGTTTATTTTCTTTTGTTATCGCTATCCTACTTATTTTTTCCTAAAGGTGATAGCATTATAATATGCCTCAATTTGATATTTCTACTTATTATTCGCAAATTTTTTGGTTAATAATTGTTTTTGGACTTTTATATATTTGTATATATAAATTTGTGGCGCCTAAAACTAAGCAAATTCTAGATAAGAGACAAAATTTTATTAGTGATAATGTTTCGAACGCTGAAGAAATTACCTTAACTATTAAAGCGCTAGATAATAAATATACTAATGAACTTAACCAAGCGTATGATAAGGTTAAGAATATGAGAAACGAAATTATAGCCTCTTTAAATTCTTCGTTTGCTATTAACAAAGCTACCGCTCAGGCAGAACTAAAGGAACAAATTAATAAAAATCTTTTTAACCTAAAACTTGATACTCAGCTGTTTCACCAGAATTATACAGATATATGTTTAGATTTAGCAGATTCTGTGATTAAAAAAATTACTAGGCATCAAGCTGATAAAGAGCTACTTAAAGAATGTTATAGGAAAATAACATAATGTTAGAAATAATGTATTTTCTAGATGAGAGGTTTTGGCTAGCTATAAGCTTCATTATTTTTCTATACTTAGCCTATAAACCTATAAAAAAAGCTTTGTTAAATTCTCTAGACTCAAAAATTACTTCTATAAAAGAACAAGTATTAGAAGCTCAAAAGTTAAATAAAGATGCTCAGGAATTACTAAAAAAAACCACCGAACAATTAGAAAAATTATCTAGCCTTCGTGATAAAATAATTAAAGAAGGTATTGAAATCACAGATAAGCTTGTTGTAGAAAAAAATAAAGAAATAGAGATATTCTTAGAGCTCAAACAAAAAGATGCAATAAGTTTAATAGAAAATCAACAGTCAGAAGCATTACAGTCTCTCAAAGCGGAGTTATCTGATAAAATAATAAAAATAGTTACTCTTTATTTTCAATCTTCCCAAAATGAAGGCTTAAAGGATAGCGAAATAGCTAAAAACCTTATGGGAAAATGAGTGTTTTCCATTTATGTCTATAAATAAAGTAAAATTTTGTTTTGCTTTACTTGTAGCAATGCTATTTTTCCTTAAATCCGATTTCTTGTACCCTAATTAACAATCATGCAAAAATTTTCTTTTGATCTTCTCCATCAACATAAAAAATCACGAACGGGAATCCTTTATACGAGACATGGTCAAATTCGTACTCCAGCTTTTATGCCCGTAGGCACAAGAGGAACCGTAAAAGCAATGCTACCTGAGTCAGTAGATAGCACGGGCGCGGACATAATTCTGGGTAATACCTATCATTTAATGTTGCAGCCGGGTGCTGAAAGGATAGCAAATCTTGGCGGTTTACATAAATTTATGAATTGGCCTAAACCAATTTTGACTGATTCTGGAGGCTTTCAAGTAATGTCCTTATCTAAGTTGCGTAAAATATCTGAAGAAGGAGTGACTTTCAGTTCGCATATTGATGGCAGTAAACATCTGCTCAGCCCAGAGCGTTCTACCGAAATACAGTATCAACTTGGCAGTACCATCACTATGGCTTTTGATGAATGTACTTCATACCCTGCTACATTTGAGCAGGCTAAATCTTCGATGGAATTAACTTCGCGATGGGGCACGCGCTCACGAAAAGCTTTTATCAATAGAGAAGGTTATGGCCAATTTGGGATTATTCAAGGAAGTATATACCCAGAACTGCGAGCTTTATCTGCCACTAATTTATTAGAATTAGACTTTGAAGGTTATGCTATAGGCGGGCTTGCGGTCGGTGAAGGGCAAAAGTTAATGTTTGAAACGCTAGATTATGCTCCTGCTTTATTGCCTATAAATAAGCCGAGGTACCTTATGGGCGTTGGTAAACCTGCTGATATTATTGGAGCCGTAACCAGAGGAGTTGATATGTTTGATTGTGTTATACCAACTCGTTCAGGCCGTAATGGCCAGGCATTTACTAAATATGGTACTGTTAATATCCGTAATAGCCAGTTTAAAGACGACGCGGAGCCTCTCGAGTATGACTGCCCATGCGCTGCTTGTAAAAACTATTCCAAAGCCTATTTGCATCATCTTGTTAAAGTAGGAGAAATTTTAGGTTCAATATTAATGACTTGGCATAATTTAACCTATTACCAAGAATTAATGGCTAGAATTAGAAACTATATTGAAGATGGTAAGGATTTAGATTTTTTGTATTAATCTATTATCATCTATATAGTTTTGTTTGCCTCTCAAACGGCTTCAAAAAATGGAAAATAAGAGAAGTGCTTTTTTAGCATAATCCTACGCTAAAATATCTGTGCTAGTTTAGAAATATGACTTAATACAGTAATCTTAACGAGTATAGCTTTAAAAAATGCTAAGCAGGACGTAGGCGGAGGGTAGGTAAAAAGCAAAATGGGATCCTATGGAACTCTAGTAACACACCCTTCCCCCGGAGGGCATCTAAGTAATTGCCCGCCTATCCACGCTAGCAGCAATTCATTAAAAGTTCAAATCCATCATTTTTCTCTTAAATCAAATTCCAAGAGCTTGCCTATATAACTCTAACATTGCATCCTGCTCAGCAAGCTTATCTCTATCAAGTTTTTTTAGCTTTAATATAGCTCTCATCGCTTTAGTATCAAAGCCACTGGAAGAAGCTTCATCAAAAACATTTTTTATTTCTTCGGCTAATTCGGATTTTTCTTGTTCAAGAGTTTCTATTTTATCTATATATTGTTCTAATTGATCTTTTGCTATTAATTCTGCCATTAAGAATATCCAATCTTTATTAAGTTAATTATTTACCAAATTTGTATAGACTAATTGCTATTCTGAGGAACTGGTGCGCCGTTAATGCAAGCAAATTCTTGAAAGGTAAGCGTAATTATACCAGCTTTTTATGGCGATATTTTGGATTAAGTATATTTTGGCCTTCAACGTTCATCATATAGTCATGATAATCCTGATAATTACCCTCAAAATACGTAGCATCACCATCTTTGTCAAATGCAATAATATGAGTAGCTATGCGATCTAAAAACCAGCGATCATGACTTATAACTAATACGCAACCGGCAAAATCCAAGATAGCGTCTTCAAGTGCTCTTAAAGTATCGACGTCAAGATCATTAGAGGGCTCATCAAGTAATATAACGTTAGCACCTTCTTTTAGTAGTTTTGCAATATGTACTCTATTACGTTCCCCTCCTGACAACTGACCAACTTTTTTTTGTTGATCGCCACCACGGAAATTAAATGCAGCGCAATAAGCTCTACTCTTCATAGTTCGGGAGCCCAGTTGTAATTCATCTAAGCCTTCAGAAATCTCATCCCAAATAGTTTTATTATCATCTAAATGATCACGTGATTGGTCAACATAGCCTAATTTTACCGTTTGCCCTAATTTTATTGAGCCACTATCTGGTGATACTTTACCTGTGATAATGTTAAATAAAGTAGACTTACCTGCACCGTTTGGTCCAACAATCCCTACTATAGCTCCCGGGGGGACTTTGAAACTAAAATCAGATAATAGTACTTTATCCCCAAATTTCTTACTGATATGATCCACTTCTATAACTAAATCACCAAGGCGTGGCCCATTAGGAATGATAATTTGTGTTATATTGCCAGTTTGCTCTTGCTGCCGGCTTACTAATTCTTGGTAGGCAGTGATCCTAGCTTTGCTTTTGGATTGCCGAGCTTTAGGAGACTGACGTATCCACTCTAACTCTTTTTTTAATTGCTTACTTCTATCGTCTTCTTCTTTCTCTTCTAGTTCCATTTTAGCCTGTTTTTGTTCCAACCATGCGCTATAATTAGAATGCCAGGGAACACATCTACCGCGGTCAACTTCTAATATCCATTGTGCTACATTATCTAAAAAGTATCGATCATGCGTAATAACTACGACAGTACCTTTATAAGTTTTTAAATAATTTTCAAGCCAAGAAACGGATTCAGCATCAAGATGGTTAGTAGGTTCATCTAGCAATAACATATCAGGTTTTTCTAGTAATAATTTACATAAGCCCACTCTTCTTTTTTCACCACCGGAAATTTTAGTTACATCTGCTTCCTTAGCAGGGCAACGGAGAGCTTGCATAGCAATCTCAATTTCCCGTTCTAAACTCCATGCATCGCAAGCATCTATCTTTTCTTGTAATTCTGCCTGCTTAGATAACAAATCATTCATTTGATCATCTGACATTTCTTCAGCAAATTTATTGCTTATTTCATTGAATTCATCAATCAAAGCTTTTTTCTCACTTAAGCTTTCCATAATATTATCAAAAACATTCTTACTTGGATCTAAATGAGGTTCTTGTGCTAAGTATCCTACTTTAACGCCATTAGCTACAAAGGCTTCACCATCATATTCCTTATCTACTCCGCCCATAATTTTTAGTAACGTAGATTTACCAGCACCATTGGGGCCAATAATACCGATTTTTGCTCCAGGTAAAAAAGACAAGTAAGTTTCTTTTAAAATTTGTTTACCATTTATAGTCTTACTTAGACCTTTCATTACATATACGTATTGATATGACATAGTTTATAATTTCCTTAATTGAGAGTTTGTAGCTCTTCTTTTATTTTGGTGATATATTAATTGACCCCTACGTGGATATCAACAATTGAATTTAAAGGATCCGATGCCCGTTTATCGTAGATTTCGAAATCTGTATGATAATTCCGGTTACCTCCTAACTCTGAAGAAGACATTTGCCATATTTCCTGCCAGCTATCTATTACTATATTGGGTATAATCCCTGAATTAGTTGTAAATTTTATATATTTCTGTGGGCTTATAATCAAAATTTCTAAACCATCTGGAATCTTATTCAAAGAGTCTACTTCTTCTCCAATAAAACAAGTATATTGCCCAGTATAATCACTTTCATAATCCGTATATGCACAAAAAGTTATCATAGGGTTAGTTCGGTTGGCAATAGTTTGAAAAACTTGCTCATTAAAATATTTCCTAAAAAGAAGGCTAATTTTTGCAGTTTCAATATTAGATTCATTTTTATTACAAGTGCGAACTTTGATACCAACAAGTTTTATTTCTGGTAACGTCGATAGCGTTTTTTTCATATTTTTTTATCTAATATATTTTATTAGCTTAATTTTAATAGAATTGTATCTAGTTCTTCTAAATCACCGTAATGAAATATTAACTTTCCACCTATCGAATAATCTTCGATAGTGATTTTTATATTAAATCTTTCGGAAAGCACTTTAGCTAATGACTGTAAATCATTGTCTTTGTTATTTTCTTGTAAAAAACTTTTTCCTATTCGTTGTTCATTCTCTGGACTTTTGGAGTATTCATTTTTGGACCAGTTTTTTACTACCTGCTCTGTTTGGCGAACATTTAAATCATTTTCAATAATATGATCTGCTATTATCTCCGCCTGTTGATGATTAATTAAACATCTAGCATGGCCCATAGTTAATATGCTTGCGTTCAATTTATCCTTAATCGATTGAGGCAATTGATTTAACCTTAGTAAATTAGCTATATGGCTACGGCTTTTACTGACCTTTTCAGCAATTTGCTCTTGAGTATAATTAAATTCTTTAATTAACCGTTCAAAGCCTTCTGCTTCTTCTATAGCAGATAGATTCTCACGTTGAATATTTTCAATTAACGCAATCTCTATAATTTCTTTTTCATCTATATCTTTAACTATTACAGGAATATCCGTAATTTTTGATATTTTGCAAGCTCGCCATCTTCTCTCACCTGCTATAATTTTATATTTACCATCGATGATAGGACTAACAATAATGGGTTGTAACAAACCATTATTAGCTATAGAATCTGCTAATTCTTTTATTTTATCATATTCAAAATTTTTCCGAGGCTGAGTGCTATTCGCCTCAATCTGATCAATATTTACGATTTTTACTATCTCATCTTTACCTGAGTCACTATATATTTGTTCATTTAATAAAGCTGATAATCCTTTACCGAGCACTTTATTTTTCATTAGCTTTCTCTAAAATTTCTTTAGTAAGTTCCATATAAGCAAGTGAGCCCGAGCATTTATGATCGTAAATAATAGCAGGTTGTCCATAAGATGGTGCTTCTGATAGTTTTACATTTCTAGGTATAACTGTTTTAAAGACTATAGCTCCTAAACATTTTCTAACATCTTCTTCAACATATTGAGTAAGACTATTCCTTTTATCATACATAGTAAATAATATCCCACAAATCTTTATTTTAGGATTTAAGTTTTTTTCGATAATTTCTATAGTTTTGAGAAGATGACTTAACCCTTCTAAAGAGTAAAAATCGCATTGCATTGGGATAATTACTTCATCACATGAGGTTAACGCATTAATTGTCAGTAAATTAAGAGAGGGAGGGCAATCTATAATTATGTAATCATATTTAGTTTTTAACGGTTCTAGTAGATTTGCTAATAAATACTCTTTTTTCTTACTACCTATCAAATCGGATTCAGCAGCCGATAAATTAGTATTTGAAGTGATTAATTCTAAATTTGGTATATTAGTAGGCACTATAGACTCGGTAATATGATTTATGCCAATAATAACTTGATAGATAGTTACCTTTCTATTTTGCTGGCTAACCCCAAAACCAGTACTACTATTACCTTGAGGATCTAGGTCTATAACTAATATTCTCTTGTTTATAGCAGCTAACGCAGTTGATAAGTTAACAGTCGTTGTAGTTTTAGCTACCCCGCCTTTCTGATTGACTATAGCGATAATTTTGGCGGACATTCTAAAATTTTTCCTTTTTTAGATGTAATGCTATCATGCACCTTACATTCGCTTTTAAATTCTTGTAGATAATTTTCCCCTTTTAACAATAAATATTTATTTTTTACTTTTATATTCTTTGTATAGCTAAAAATTTTATCCAAAGAAGCAAAAGCCCTACTAGTCAATATATCGCACTCTAAATATACATCTTCTACCCTTTTATTTAATATTTTTACTTTATTTGGTGAGATTTTAGATGCTTGAAATAAAAACATACATTTTCGTTCATCAGACTCTATTAATGTTACCTCTTTTACTCCAGCAATCGATAATACTATACCTGGTAAGCCTGCTCCAGACCCTACATCTATTATGCTAATATTTTTATCATCAATATACTTTAATAATTGTAAAGAATCAACTATATGTCTTAACCAAAATTCTCTACTGCTATTCTTAGATATTAAATTGATAGCATGATTCCATTTCAATACTAATTTTTGATATTGTTCAAGCAATTTTTTCACTTCACGTGAAACATCATCTATTTTTGACATATATTATAATAGCAGTTAAAGCAGCAGGAGTAATACCAGAGATCCTTCGAGCAATACCTATAGATGCAGGTTTGTGATAATTGAGTTTTTCTCTCACTTCTATTGATAGGCTAGGAATTTTAAAGTAATCGATTTCTTCATCAAGTAAGGCTGTTTCTTCATCTTTAAATAGTTGAATATCAGCATCTTGACGTAAAAGGTAGGAAGAATATTTTGACTGGATATATAAATAGTGTAAAATGTTTTTATTTATAGATGATAATTCAGGAAAAATTTCTATAGTTTTATTTATTCCAAAATTAGGTAATCCTATTAAATCGAAAGCTGATTTATGAGCGCCGTCTTGCGATATGGAAACACCTAATTTTGCAAGTTGACTAGATGTTAATGAAATATTTTGAGTATAAGTTATAGCTTCATCAATGGAGTTTTGTTTAAGTGTAAAAGAATTAATTCTTTCAAGCGAAGCCAGACCAATCTTTATAGCTAATGCTGTTAACCGTAAATCAGCATTATCGGCTCTAACAGATAATCGATATTCTGAGCGAGATGTAAACATTCGGTATGGTTCAGAGGTGCCGTTACTTATTAAGTCGTCAATCATTACTCCTATATAGGCATCAGCCCTGGTTAGGATGAAAGGAGGAAGATTTTTTATTGCTAATGCAGCATTTATGCCTGCTATAATACCTTGTCCTCCTGCTTCTTCATAACCAGTAGTGCCATTAATTTGGCCGGCAAAATATAATCCCTTAACTTTTTTAGTTTCTAGAGTCGCCTTTAGTTCTCTAGGATCAACATAGTCATACTCAATAGCATAGCCCGGTTTTAACATGGTTACGTTTTCTAAACCAGGAATTGTTTTCAACAATTCTAACTGTATATCAGCTGGAAGAGATGTGGAAATACCGTTAGGATAAATGATATCATTATCCAAACCTTCAGGTTCAAGAAAAATTTGATGACTTTCCTTTGAACTAAATCTAACTATCTTATCTTCGATTGAGGGGCAATAACGAGGCCCGATTCCCTCAATTTGCCCTGAGTACATAGCGGACTTATCTAAATTATTTCTAATGATGTCATGAGTTTTGGAGGTAGTTTTTGTAACAAAACAATTTATTTGAGGTATTTTAACATAATCAGTTAATTCTGAAAAAGGCTTAGCTATTGTATCTCCCGGCTGGATAGTGACTCTATTAAAATCAATTGATTTGCTATCAATCCTTGGAGGAGTACCTGTTTTTAATCTACCGAGCTTAAAACCCAGGTTTTTTAATGTATGAGATAACCCATAAGAAGGTTGTTCATCTACCCTTCCAGCAGGTATTTTCTGTAATCCAATATGGATAAGGCCTGATAAAAACGTGCCGGTAGTTAATACTACTTGCCGACATTGAATTTTAATACCATCGTTTAGAATAATAGTTTTGATATTTGTATTTTCTACTTCTATATTTTCTACGGATTGGTAAAGTATAGTCAAGTTTGGATGGTTTGTTAACGCCTCAAACATAGCCCTTTTATAAAGTTTTCTATCAACTTGGGCTCTTGGACCCCAAACTGCTGGTCCTTTACTCTCATTTAATACTTTATAATGTATACCGGCTTGATCTATCATCCGTCCCATTAACCCATCTAAAGCGTCGATTTCTTTAACCAAGGTCCCTTTAGCTATACCGCCAAAAGCAGGGTTACAGGAAAGCTCTCCAAGATTCTCAGGTTTCAGAGTAATCAAGAGAGTATTAACTCCAAGCCTGGCAGCAGCTGATGCTGCTTCACATCCTGCATGCCCGCCTCCAATAACTATTACATCATATTTAATCATATTATAATTTCAAATTTGCTAAAGAATAGATTTATCTCTCTTTCAGCATTTTCAGGATTATCTGAACCATGTATGCTATTAGCTTCAATATTCTCAGCAAAGTCTTTTCTGATTGTTCCTGGCGCTGCATCATCAGGGTTAGTCGCTCCCATGATTTCTCGATTTTTCACTACCGCATTTTCTCCTTTTAACAGTTGAACCACTACTGGACCAGAAATAATATACTCAATTAAACTGTTGAAAAAAGGGCGTTCTTTATGTTCAGAATAAAAAATTTCCGCTTGAAATTTAGTTAGCCTTATCATTTTTTGTGCTGCTATTTGTAATCCTGCTTTTTCTAAATAACTATTAATTTGGCCTATTAAATTTCTTTTTGTTGCGTCTGGTTTGATCATTGAAAAAGTATATTGTTGTGACATTATAAACCTATGTTAATATTAAGAAAATTTACGTGCGCTATGATTCCATGTTAGCGCAAAGAAGAACGAACCTAGAAGAGCCGATATGCTGAAGAATAAAAACACGCCGTCCCAACCATCATTATCAATTATCAATCCAACACATACGCCGGCCATAGCTGACCCTAAATAACCAAAAAGACCTGAGAGCCCGTTTGCAGTACCCACGGCTTCTTTATTAGTAAAATCAGCTGTTGCCACTCCAACTAATAATTGAGGCCCTGAGACAAAAAAGCCAGCTAAAGCTAAAGTTGCTATGCCCAACCATTCATATTCATTAGGTATTTTCCAAAAAAGAATAAGGGTTACAGCTAGCATAAGCATATACATCGCACCTATTGGACCACGCCTTCCTTTGAAAATTTTATCTGACATACAGCCTGCAAGTAAACCTCCTGCTAAGCCTAGAATTTCATATAGAGCAACTTGCCAGCCCGCTTGAGATAGGGTCATATTTTTTAATTCCCTTAAAAACAACGGTGCCCAAAAAATTATACCTAACCTTACTATATAAACAAACATATTAGCTAAACATACGTACCACAATAATTTATTAAAGAATATCAGATTAAATAATTCTCTAGAAGGTAATGGCTTGCCATCCCTTATAGGCAAAGGTTTACATTCTTTATATTCTTCAACAGGAGGTAATCCTACCTCATGTGGGGAATTTCTTAATCTATTATGTAAAAACAAAGAAACTACTATTGCTATAGCCCCTGGAACAAAGAATGCTGATTGCCATCCATAATTATCTACCAAATAGCCACAACTTACCATAGCGATAGCCCCACCGATCTGGTTAGAAGTAGCCCCTAACGCCCATTTCATCCCTAGTTCTTTAGAAGCATACCAATGCATTAGCATACGCGTGGCTGGTGGCCATCCCATAGACTGAAACCAATTATTTATGATCCATAAAGTTCCTACAATAGTAATACTTGTAGCAAAGCCGGATAGAAATGTTATACAACCCACCATTACTAGGCCACATACCATAAATATCCTAGAATTTGACCTGTCGCTAATGATACCGTTAAAAAATTTTGCTACCCCATAAATTATTGATGATGCTGTCAAAAACCATCCTAGTTCAGTTTTTGTGGCATTGAAGTAATCCATTAGCGCTGGCATAGCGATATTAAAATTCTGACGACATAGGTAAAACGTTGCATAACCAATAATTATGGAATATAAAATTCTAATACGCCAACTATTATATTTTTTAACGTAGGGTGATCTTGGAAGGGATTTTTTTGGCTCGCTTAATAGGTTAGTCATAAGCTCTTATTATATAGGTATTTAAAATTACCGCCTAATATACCTAAAAATAGAATCGTGCGTCGTAGGTACCCAAGGGTCTTCCGGACTCGCAATCGTACTTCTAGCGATTCTTTCATTATTTTGTAGGTATACTATATATCAACTCTTTATTTATTTTGAGCATATATAGCCAAAAATGTAGTCTTTTTAATATTTTATATCTATACGAAATACACAAGTATAATATTTTGAGAATCGAATTTATTACCTAATAGTAAGCACAGCGTACTCTTGTATATGAACACACTAGACTAAAACGATAATAAATCCAATTTCCAAAATATTATACTTATCTTAATAGCTATGAGCTAACATCTGTGCATGATATTCTTTGTTAAGAGCTTTAATAGCATATAACCATAGCACTACTATTATAAAGAATACACCAGCAAAATATGGAGTTGCTTCAGCAAAAGTAAAAGTAGGCAGCAACATAAAGAATGTTGATTGAATAACAGCTCCTCCACCTTTACCAAATCTTCCTCCGATAACTTCCACAGCAGCTTGTCCTTTTGTTCTAAGGTCTTTATCTAACGGTATATATGCCATATTTTTTGTGGCATCAAATAATGAGTATTTTGTAGCTTTACTAAGCACGTTTTGAATCATACCAATCATGACTGCTACTGCAAGGGGACCAGAAGCAAATAGCCCTGTAATATGCCTTCCAAGAGTATTATCAAAGAAAATAAAAGCAAAGAAAGCAATACCAGTAATTAACATCATTAATGGAGTAATCATAGCTGCAGTAAGCCAAGACACTCTTCTTAAAATATTACTACCTACCACCATAAATATAATAGCCGTGAATCCTTGGTAAGCTTGGAATTGCCCCATATACATGGTGTACTCTTCCTTAGTCGGATATAATTGTTGAATCTTAGATTTCCATACACCTTCTACAAGATTTACAGAAACTCCATATGACAGTACTAACAAAGCAATAAGCCCTAGATATTTTGAAGAAAAGATCATTTTGAAGCTTTCGCCCAATGATAATTTTACTTTAGCTTTTTTCGGAGCTCTATTGGCTGCGTCATATAAAGTTGGATCAGTAAGCACATTCTTATTCATCCATCTGTATAACAACATAATAATTACACCGCTAATTAACATAATTATTAGAAGAGGAATAAATTTTAAATCTTTAGAAACGATATTAGTATTTTCACTTAGAAAATAAACAATTATAAGACCAGCAACGGGTAAAGATAAGTTAGCTAGCATACCAAACATTGAATAAAATCGTTTAGCTTCATCAGTTTTGGTAATTTGGTTAGCAAACTGCCAAAATAGTAAGCTAAGCATCATAGCACCCCAAAGCTCCGACATAATGTAAAAAGTAGCAAAGCTCCATTTTCCGGCTACCTTAATAAACCACTTGAAATTTGGGTATTCTTGGCTTAAAACTTCGATAGTTTCAGGGTTAGGATGTACTAAGTCAGGGTAAGGATATAATAGGAAAGCAAATAACGCAAAATAAGCTAAGAAAAACGAGGTTACGGCATAAAAAACATTTTCTTGTTTCAGCACATCACAAAGTTTTACATAAGCTATCATAGCTAAAACAGCCATTGGTAATACACCATAAGTTTTTACAAAACCTAGGGCTTCCGGCCCAATCGATGTTACTACAAAGCCATCTTTAATAGAGCGCAGCGTGGAATAATTTAATAATATACAAAACATCATCGCTGCCATCGGCAGAAACTTCTTATTCTCATGCCATTCAATTGGCCAAATCACTTTTCTAATTTCAGAAATGTAACTATTCTTTTCTATTTTATTCATAAATCCTAGGCTTTGTTAAAACTGATAGATTTATACTGATTTAAGTTAAAAAAGTCAAACAAAAACGATTAATTTGCTAAGCTTTAAAAAATACTATATCCAAACTCTTTATTTATATGGAGTATAAGTAAAAACCTCGGCTTCGTTTCTAGTGATATAAGTAATTTTAAGTAGACAATAAAACAAGATGAACGTTCAGCAGGAAAGTTGGCACTTAAAATAATCCAGAAGATTATTTTATTAAGAAAAAATTTATTCTTACGGAAGATAATATATAAGTATTGGCGGCCACAAGAATAATATTTAGACCAGCTTTCCTAGACTTCTACTGAGCGACGTCTTCAGGGCTTAACATCTACGCTGGTAATGCTATAGGAGAAATGACGCCTTTATACCTTAAATTATCTAGTAAGATATACCTTTAAATATTGCCCGGTATGGCTTTCGCGGCATGCTATAATTTCAGCAGGGGTCCCAGCAACTAGTATACGCCCCCCTTTATTACCGCCCTCTGGACCAACATCTATAATATAGTCCGCAGTTTTTATAACGTCCATATTATGCTCAATAACCAGCACAGTATTACCCATATCAACAAGCTTATGCAAGACTTTTAGTAATTTGTTAATATCATCAATATGTAAACCCGTAGTAGGTTCATCAAAGATATATAAAGTTTTGCCAGTTGAACGTTTAGCTAGCTCCTTAGCCAGTTTCACTCTTTGAGCTTCGCCTCCTGATAAAGTTGTAGCAGGCTGGCCAATTTTTATATATCCTAATCCTACTTCTTTTAAAGTAATAAGCTTTTCATAGATAAGCGGTACTTTAGAAAAAAAATCTGTTGCATCTTCAACTGTCATTGCTAAAACGTCAGCAATAGATTTATTTTTATATTTAATTTCTAGTGTTTCTCTATTATATCTTTGACCGTTACAAACATCACATTTAACGTAAATATCTGGTAAAAAATGCATTTCAATTTTAATAAGGCCATCACCCTGACATGACTCACATCTACCACCTTTGACGTTAAATGAAAATCTACCAACTTTATAGCCTCTAGCTTTTGCCTCTGGCAGTTCCGTAAACCAATCTCTAATATGAGTAAATGCACCAGTATAAGTAGCAGGATTTGACCGGGGAGTTCTACCAATTGGTGATTGATTTATATCGATAATTTTATCAATATGTTCAAGACCCTTTATACTTTCATAAGGACCAGGATAAATCTTAGAGCTTGGTTCAAGATATTTTATTACTGCTTTATATAATGTATGAATAATTAAACTTGATTTACCACTCCCTGATACACCGGTTACTACTGTAAAAGTTCCAAGAGGAATGTTTATGCTAACATTTTGCAAATTATTAGAGGTAGCGCCAGTTAATAGTATGGCTTTATTATTCCCTGTACGCAACTTTTCTGGAATTAAAATTGCCTGTCTACCGCTTAAATATTGCCCAGTAAGGCTGCTTTCGCATCGTTTTATTTCCTCTATTGTACCTTCTGCTACTATATGACCACCGTGAATACCCGCGCCTGGGCCAACATCAATTATATGATCTGACTCCTGCATGGTTTCTTCATCGTGTTCAACTACCAATACGGTATTACCAAGATCACGCAAATTCTTAAGCGTTTCAATCAACCGAGAATTATCACGTTGGTGTAAGCCAATGGAAGGTTCATCAAGTACATATAAAACACCGCTAAGCCCTGAGCCAATTTGTGAGGCTAAGCGAATACGTTGACTTTCGCCCCCAGATAAAGTTCCTGACTCTCTTGATAGGCTAAGATAATCAAGCCCAACATTCATTAAAAATCTTAGCCGTTCTTTGATTTCTTTCAATATCCTTTCAGCAATAATTTGTTGTCTTTTAGTTAATTTTTCTTCTAATTGTTCAAACCATTGCTGTAAACGTAAAATACTCATGCTAGAAGCCTTACCAATATGCAGGTCAGCAATTTTAATACATAACGATTCGGCTTTTAGCCTATACCCTTCACAGGCAGTACATTTATGCTGGGCTTTATATTTTAGTAATTCTTCTTTTATTAAATTAGAGTCTGCTCTATTAAATTTTTCTTCTAAGCTAGGAATTATGCCAGCAAAAGGTTGTTCAATAATTTGGGATTTGGATCCATCATGGTACTGGAATTTTATTATTTCTTCTCCTGACCCATTAAATAACACATTTTGTACGTTAGTCGGTAAATCAATGAAAGGGGTGTCTAAAGAAAATTTATAATGACTTGCTAAAGCTTTTAAGGTCTCCAGGAAGAACTTAGATGAAATCTTACCCCAGGGAGCTATCGCCCCATCTTTTATATTCATCCTATCATCAGGGATAATTAAATCTTTATCAAAAAATAATTCTTTTCCTATACCTTCGCATTTTGAGCAAGCTCCAAAAGGGCTGTTAAAAGAAAAAATCCTCGGCTCAATCTCTGCAATTTGAAAACCAGAAACTGGGCAACAATATTTCTCAGAGAAAGTTATACGTTCGCCTTTAGCTAATTTGGTTATAGCGTCTTTTGGTAAATCTACTATCTCTATGTATATTACACCCTCTGCCAGCTTGAGAGCTATTTCTAAACTATCGGCTATCCTGTTTCCCAAATCTCCTTCCAGAGAAATTCTATCAACGATTACTTCTATATTATGTTTTTTATTTTTGTCTAATTTTGGCAGCTCGTCAATATCATAAACTTCTCCGTTAACAATTAATCGGCCAAATCCCTGTTTTTTAAGACCAATAATCTCGCGCCTAAATTCGCCTTTTTGCCCTCTTATGATAGGAGATAATAAATATATTTTTGCTCCACTAGGAAGATCATTAATTATGTCCACCATTTCAGAGATTGTTTGGCTTTTTATAGGTAATCCCGTTGCTGGTGAATAAGGCACTCCTACTCGAGCATATAATAGTCTAAGATAATCATAAATCTCGGTAATGGTCCCAACCGTTGACCGAGGATTTTTTGAAGTAGTTTTTTGATCAATAGCTATTGATGGCGACAATCCAGAAATAGATTCAACGTCCGGCTTGCTTTGTAAATGTAAAAATTGTCGTGCGTAAGAAGATAGGCTTTCAACATATCTTCTTTGACCTTCAGCATAGACAGTATCAAAGGCTAAGGAGGACTTTCCTGAGCCACTAACTCCAGTAATAACTACTAACTTATTCCTAGGAATGTCGATATTTATATTACGTAAATTATGTTCTTTAGCACCGCGAACTTTAATGTATTCTTGTGTCATAAAATGTGATAAAATTTTTAGAGTTTATACTTTAAAATATTAAGAGTATAATGAAAAACCTGTAGCATTATAGGTAGTTTTAATTTATTATTGCAATAAATATATTTAAAATGAGTGTAATTTAGTGGCCGGTAGTTTAAATAAAGTAGTGTTAATAGGTAATTTAGGGGCAGACCCAGAAATCAGAAGCACTACTCTTGGTAAAGAAATAGCAAGCTTTAGTATTGCTACTGCGGATAGTTGGAAAGACCGCATTACCGGTGAGAAGAAAGAGAAAACAGAATGGCATAGAGTTGTAGTTTTTAATGAAGGATTGGTTACAGTTATTAAAAATTATGCTAAAAAAGGTACTAAAGTTTATATAGAAGGCAGTTTGCAGACTCGAAAATGGGTTGATAATACTGGCCAAGAGAAATATACCACCGAAGTGGTGTTACAAAATTTTAATGGCCATTTTATACTATTAGACAGTAGAGGCTCTGGCGGGCATCTAGCTGAGCCAACGCAAGCAAAAGATATGAATTCTAATTTTGACCATAGTGATCTTGATGATGATATACCTTTTTAGTAAATAAGAAAAATACTTCTGTATTTAAGCGTCTCATGAAAATGCGCGTCATAGACTGTACTAATTCTTGATAGGTTAACCGTCATTGCTAAAAGCGCAGCGATGAAGCAAACTCAGAAGTTTTGAACACGAGTCACCACGGCTGCTTCGTAGCCTCACAATAATGATCTTTAAACAAAGGCAAAGTTAAATGGGAATTCTACCAAAATTAGTAATCATATTTTTAACTTCTATAGTAATAACAGGTTGCGCTTCTGATATTACTAAAAAAGTTAAAGCTGCAGAAGATATAGCAATAGCCAATAATTTTGAGCAAAAAATGGTTCAAAGTGGCGATTTTGTCCTTACTACCTATCAGCGTATTACTGATAAAAATCTTCCTTATGTATTTTACTTAGAAGGTGACGGACAAGCATTCATTGGGCGTTACACTGTCTCAGACAATCCAACACCCGCGCGGCCAATGTTACTAAAGTTGGCAGCAATAGATGAGAGACCAAATGTGGTATATATTGCTCGTCCGTGTCAATATACACCATTAGAGCAAAGCCCAAAATGTATACAAAATTATTGGACTAATAAAAGAATGTCCGAAGAAGTTATTGCTTCAATGAATGGCGCCATTAATGATATAAGCAATGGACAAAATATTAGTTTAGTTGGATTTTCCGGTGGTGGTGGCGTTGCTGTTCTTATAGCTGCCCGAAATAAACATGTTAAAGATATTATTACTATAGCTGGTAACCTTGATCACGTAGCTTTTAATAAGTATCACAATGCCATGCCAATGACTGGTTCATTAAACCCCATTGATTATGCAAAACAAATTAGTCATGTTCCGCAATTACATCTTTCCGGTGAAAAAGATAAAAGAGTGCCAAGTTTTATTGCAACTGGTTATGTTGCAAAGAGCGCTTCAAAACATGTCATGCATAGGACTATAGAAAATGCTGAGCATATGAAGGGCTGGGAAGCAGTATGGCCAAAAGTGTTAAAGGGTGAGGAGTAGGAGTAGCGTTATAGAAAGCAAATTCTTATGAGGTGAAACGTCATTGCAAGCAGCCCAGCGCAAGCAATTTTAGAAGTTTTATCCCACGAGATTGCCACGACTACTATGTAATCCCGTAATGACGAATATACATAGCTCTCTCATAAAATATAAAATTCGATCTTTGAAACTATTTTGCTTAAAAAAATCTTGAAAATAAAACTTCTCTTCATAACACTAATAATAGTATTATTTATTAGTGCCACTAATTTCTGTCTATTTTATTTATTTGCCCCTGGCCCTTTAACTGAAAATAAAATTATAATTATTGAGCCTAAATTATCAATCGAGCAGATTAGTACAAAATTAAGTTACGATAAAATAGTTAAATATCCTAAATTATTTGAGTTACTCGCTAAAATTTATTCATTCCAAAAGACGCTAAAAAGTGGTGAGTATATTTTTACCTCTCATATTTCTCCTGTCCAAGTTCTAAGAATTTTAGCTAATGGTAAATCTATTATTCATAAAATGATCGTCCCAGAAGGGTCAATAGTAAATGAGATTATAAGTAAAATTAATGATGAACAGCGTCTATTGGGAGAAATTAAAGGTATAATCCCAGAGGGTTTTTTAATGCCTTCTACGTATTTTTATTCGTATGGCGATCAAAAAGAGCAGCTAATTGATCAAATGCGTAAGTTAATGTCGGCTAATTTAGACCTCGTTATGAAGAAATTATCATCAAATTCACCTATAAAAACTCGCTTGCAATTACTAACTTTAGCTTCAATAGTAGAAAAAGAGGCGCAGCTAGATGAAGAAAGGCCGATAATTGCAGCAGTATTCTTAAATCGTCTTAAAAAGAATATGAAATTACAAGCTGATCCCACGACAATTTATGCCATTACTCAAGGTAAATATAAACTAGAACGTAAATTAACTAAAAATGATCTGTTGATTCAGTCGCCTTATAATACTTATTATTCTTCAAGCTTACCACCAATGCCTATAGCTTGCCCTGGGCTAAAATCATTAGAGGCAGTGGTAAATCCAGCTAATAGTGGTGCTTTATATTTTGTAGTTAATGGTAAAGGTGGCCATAATTTTTCTGTTAATTATGTTGATCATGTTAATCATATTAAGAGCTATAAAGATAGTGTAAAAGCAAGTAAGCCTATTATTTTGAGCGAATAAGGAGTATAATGCACGATACACAATTTTCAAAACTTGCTGAGCAGACAATCGCTTCCATTGCTGATATAATTGAGAAGCAAGACCAAGATTGTCTTATTGACATTGATTTACAAGGAGATATTTTAAACCTTACCACCGTTCATGGCGTGTATGTACTTAATAAACATTCGGCTGCTAAAGAAATCTGGTTATCATCGCCTATCAGTGGTCCTTATCATTTTGCATACAAATCTGGCCTTTGGCAATCTAGGGCTTCTATTAGTCTTTTTGAAATTTTATCTAATGAATTACAATTAGATTTTAGAGCAAATTTCTCAATTTAATTTATTCAAAATAATTATTATTAAAACAAAACTTACGATTAATAATTATACTTTTTATCTTCCATTTATTAGTCATCAAATGCGAATTGTTTATTTTTTCATATTTTTCGCATTAATCTTTTGTATAAATATTAATGCTAGGGCAACTGATAAAGAATATATATTGGAAGATTTGCTCTTTAATGAAGAAATAAACGGAGAAAAACATTCCGGCATAAAGCTAGATGTGCTAGACCATTTTTTAGCAAATATTTCTAAGCATGCAGGATTTTATCCACCCAGTTTTGATAACTCTAACCAAAGAGCGGAAGTAGAAAAAAAGCTTAGAGACCTTATTGAGATTTTAAAAATTATTTATACTCCAGGTAAGGGGGGAACTCACTGCAAAGATCCAGAGCTTTTATTGAGATACGGGAAGGCTCTTAGCATGGGACATAACTTAGATTTTCCCGAAAGCGATAAGGAAGCAATAAAAATATTTGAGAGTGCTTTAATACTTTATCCCAATGACCTTATGTTAAATTATCATTATGGAGTTTTTCTCTCTGATACTTTTTTACTTAATCAAAAATCTATTCCATATCTAAAAAAAGCAATTAAGTTAGGAATGAAAAGTGCTAAAATGAGGTTAGCAATGGTATATATATCTAATGAGCAAACTATCAAAGAAGGTGAAAAAACACTAATAGAATATATACAGGATTTCCTAAGGATACTATAGCTCAAGACATCTTAAAAGCTGTGCAACAGGGGAATATCATGTACCAAACCAAAATTAGTTTTTAAGCATCATAGTTAAGCAGTCTTTTAAACTACATGCATCTCAATATTCTTTTCTTGGTTATTGCTATGAAATTTATTATATCAAACTTTTATCCTAACCTAATGTCATTACTAACAACTTTCCTCCTTAAACTAAACTATGAGCAAGTAACACCTTATTATTGTGCAGTCCAACCTCCATCGATCAATAAACTTGCTCCTGTTATAGACGAAGCATTCTTACTACTTAAGAATATAACCATTTCAGCAATTTCAGCAATTTCAGCAATTTCAACAAATTTCTTAGTTGCTTGTGAATGGAGTATAATATCACGTATTACACTTTCCTCTGTTATATTACGGGCTTTAGCGGTATCAGCAATCTGGTTCAACACTAACTGAGTTTTAACGTAGCCAGGGCATATTGCATTTACTGTAATATTATGTTCAGCTACTTCCAAAGCGACTGTTTTAGTCAAACCTAGTAAACCATGCTTAGCTGCAACATAAGCTGATTTAAACGGCGATGCCACTATAGCATGGGTTGAGGCTATATTGATAATCCTGCCCCAACCATTTTTTTTCATAATTGGTACAGCATATTTTATAGTATAAAAACAAGAAACTAAATTTACTCTTATAATTTCCTCCCATCTATCAGCTGGAAAATCCTCAATAGGTGATACAAACTGAATACCAGCATTGTTAACTAAAATATCTAGATGGCCAAATTTTGTAACGATTTCCTCAAAAATTTTCACGATGTCATTAGGTTGAGATAGGTTAGCTGAAATATAATAAACTTCCTTTGCTCCCAAATTTACTAACTCATTGGTGATATCTTTAACAGTATCGCTTAAAGCTAAACCATTAATAATTAAAGTTACATTTAAGCTAGCAAAACGCTTAGCGATTTCTAGACCTATTCCACTAGTTGACCCGGTTATTAATACTATTTTATCATTCATTATATTTTATCCTTTATTGTGTTTTTAATGAATCTAGCTTATTATTGAAAATAATAAAAGAACTTATAAGTATACCTAATAAAAATGGGAACTTATGTTTATTGTACAGTATTGACTTGCGCGTTCTTAGGTACCAAAATGTACACTGCGTATCCCCTAGCCGTACTTCAAGCAATCTTCTCATTTTCCTTTAGGCAAAGAAGTATATTAAATAGTAAATTTATGCACCAGTTTGTACAACAAGATGTTATTGAGAGTTTTACGGCTTCAGTATCATGTTTCGGCAAGGAAATACCGTTTGACCATCCGAAAGTCTATTTAGAAATTGATCCTCAAGAAGGGTTTATTATATGTCCATATTGTAGTAAGAAATTTGAACTTGAAGAAAAGTAAGGCGTTATTGCGAGCAAGTGTAACATGCTACTAAGCAACCTTGCAATAAAAGAGATCCCCGCCGCAAGCAGCGGGGTATTTTAGAAGAACACTAACTGACGATCCTCGTGTAGTTTTTTATATTCCTTACCCTGGTTTTTTACGTACTTCCCTGTCATATTTTCATCGCCATGTTTACCGGCGGTACTCGCAAAATAACCATCTGTCCAAAACTCTTCGCCCCAAGGGGCGGGGAATAAAACCCTAAAAGAGATTTAACTGAACTAAAATATCTTCAGAAATTTTAACAAAGATTTTATTTGCAAAATTACCTTGTACTTCATAAACCCCCTCTTTTAATTTTAAACTTTCAACCTCTTCTTTTGTCCTATCATTTAACGTTTTTTTTAGTGTATAGAATTTATGTAATAATTGTGGTTTATAGGCTAGAGCTTCATTGGCAAGATCATTTGGGATATTTTTATCTATTAGACATGTAACTGAATAAGAATTAAGCTGAGGGCTTTCTTCTAATAATGCAATTAAGGAGTTAAGATCATTTACGTCATTTTTCTGAATCCAGCTAAGTAATAATGCATCAAATTTATGCTCTAAAGCTTTCTCTGGAAGTAAATCAGTATTAAGCTGGGAATCTTGTTTAAACTTAATATATTGCTGTAAAAGCTTTGGGGTAGAGGTTAGGGTAACATCGCTACTACTTTCGTCTTTTGACGATGATGCATAATTATCGGCTGCTTTTTCCTTGCTTCGCGAATGAGAGGATACAGCGCTTGCCTCAACATCTGTCACCTCATCTTTAGAAATTTCTTCTTTTTTGGCTGATAATTTATTTAAGAAGTAGTTTTCAATAAATTTATCTAATTTGGTCAGGTATTCTTGTTGCTTTTTTACTGATGGCAAGTTAATTGCCAAATCGAACGATAAGCAAAATTTAACTCCTTTACCATGTTCCTTCTCCATCATAGGGCGGTTGGTGTTTGCAGCAAGATAGGGATCTGCTCCATACTCAAGCAATAGTGTTATTAGATCAAAATTTGCTTTACCAACTGCAATAGAAAAAGGAGTTAGAACAAACGGGATACTATCATCTGCTTGAAAAATCGTATTAACGTTGGTTACCTTAGCCGATAACAAAGCTCTTATAAAATCCACATTAATATGGTTATCCACCAAAGCGATATATAGCGCATTATTCATACTGTCGCTTGATTGGCAAGGTAAGCCTATTTTAATAAAGAAGTTTAGTAGAGACTCACCTTCCCTAGCATCATTGTGCCAGACTTTTAAGATATAAGGGATAATAGTCGAGGTAATTGTCAAAGATAATACCCTGCTACTTACTTGAACATCCTGAGTCAAGTTAGCAATATTCATATCCAGAGCTTTAAACATTTTTATAAAGTCTTGAGTATTAAACTGATTGTTTAAGCTAAGTTCCAAGGCTGTACTTTGTAGGGTTATTTGAGGAATCTCGCCTATGAGTTGCATATCCTCATACCGTACTTTAGCTAATATAAAAGCTTTGTTTTTTATTGCTTGCTTAAAAGAGGTATTTTTTTCCTCTATATCCAAGAATTTATATATATCTTTTACCTTTTTACTAATTGCTGCTGGCTGTTGAGTTAAAGGTAACTCTTCATACGAAGTAAGAAGAGTTAATATCTTATCTTCGTCTACTGTGAGGTTATGTCTATTTTTTAAAAAGTCACTAATAATACTAATATCTTGTTTAGTCCATTGCGAAGGGATTAAACCCAATTTTTGTAAATAGACTTCGAAACAATGTTGTATTTTTATAATAGTTTCTGCACTAATGTTGCTATTAAAAGATTTTATTATATTGTCCATTCCAACTCGGATTTTGACCATATCAGTGCTTGTTATTATCTCATCATATTGTGTTTTTAATTTTGAATTTTGATTATCTCTTAACTGTTTCTGCAATTTAGCTTTATGCATATGGGTCCTTTATTTAGTATTTAAATATACGATAACTCGAAAGGGGAGAATTGAGATTTATAATATATATCGTATAGTACGGTTTTATAATTATAAGAAACATTAATTAATTATTCAAGTCTTTTTATAGATGTGTTTCCGGTAGATAAAGCTAAGCTAATACATGCTCAATTGCTTAATGACAAGCCAAAGTCTTTTGTTAACTTCTTTAAACGGCCTGTTTCTACAGTTTGGTTAAATTCTTAGGAAACACTTTGTATTAGGTGATTAATAGGCTCTGTCAAACTAAGTAAGGAATAATTTATGCTTGCGAGGAGTGGATAATAATCTCTATAATGAGTTAGGTTTATAACTTATTACTGTATTTACAATGCATATTAATAAAAGCGCCTAAGAGAAACTGCTTCCCCGTTAATATCATAAGCCATGAAGGGTTTTATAAAATATGCAAAAACTAAAAATTTGAAAGTTATATAGATTAAAATTAAATAAAGAATATCAAAATATTTACTTAGGTTAATTTATGAATTTAGTTCACTTATATATGTCTGGGATAGCCCTTTTAGGGTCTTTAACGTACTATATACAAGCTTATAAAATATTTGTAACAAAATCAGCTAAAGATATAACATTATTAGGTTATTTAATAAGTACATTTACGTCTATTAATTGGCTAATATACGGGTGGTCAATTCAAGATAATCCTCTTATATCTTCAGGAGGAATAAGTTTAGTAGGAGCTTTATTGGTTGTTACTGGAATAATTAAATATAGGTAATGCATAAACGGTCTGTATATTTTTCTAATAATACCATAATTTATACCCCTTACCTACTGTTTTAGTTTAAGCAAAATTTACTTAAACTAAGATCGTAATTACGCTGTAAGTAAAATAATTGGGAAGTGTAATGTACTAAGTTATTAAATAACACTTAGTACTGCAGTTTTTCATTTGCTAAACCAATTATTATTATGAAGGATCCTATCAGAGTAAGGAATAATTTACTCAAAAATAGGGTTGTAATAAAGTTGAAATATTTAAATGTAGGTGCTATGTACAATATTAAAAAATTCTTATTATTCTTACTATTCATTTTAATCAGTCCAATGCTTGCATTTAGCAGTGATTTATTAACAATATTTAAAAAGTTACCTCATTCTGAATTTGGCGTAAAAGCAAATAATGAAACTATCGATAACTTAGCCAAAATTGTTACTGATCCTAAATTAAGCGCTACTGGAAAAAGCTATCTTACAGTGAATCGTATGGGTTTTGATGTTTTGAATACCGCGGAATCAATTAATAGCTGGGTAGTGACTGAGTTTTTAGAATTTATCAAAGGCACCAAAAAGCCTGTTCTAGACATTGGCGCGGGGTACGGTCATATCTCTCTTACAGCTTTAGCACAAGGAAATAAAGTAGTTGCAAACGATATTGCTCTTGAACATTTGTTGAATATTAGAAAATTTGCTTTAAACAAACATTTGTCTGTTGGCCAATTGTATTTAAATATCAATTCATTCCCAAGTGAGATGAATTTCCCTAATAACTCTTTTGACGCCATCATGTTACATAGAGTCATCCATTTTATGTCGCCTCAGCAAATTATAGAGGGGTTTGCCAAAATTAGTAAATGGCTAGCACCTGGAGGGAAAGTTTTTATAGTAGTAATGTCGCCTCAGCATAAGCAATTTGCTGATTGGTTTTTACCAATTTATGAGCAAAAATGGCAGCAAGGTGATAAGTGGCCCGGAGTAAATTTACCAGTAAAAAAGGCTCTGCCTGACCAAGTATATAATTTACCCAAAGTCTTACATGTTATGGATGATAGACCTCTAAGGTTAGCCTTCGAAAAATTAGGATTTGATATTGAAAAAAGTGAGTTTATTTCGATGAGGCATTTTGCAACCAAGCCAAATGAGCGTGATGGGAAAGAAGCTATGGGTATTGTTGCTATAAAAAAATAATAAAGTATCATATTCTTAAAATTTAGGCAGCAAGAAGCCTTATAGTAGCCTTGTCCCAAAGAGCTGTCCCTGTATTTTTAATTGGAAAGAGATATCTAGGTCAAAGCCTTAGGTATTTCTTTCCAATTGGTAGTGTAATGAGGAGACTTAAAATCTCTCTTCATAGCCCAAGCCTTTTTAGTTCCTTGAGCTGCAAAAAATATAGTCCCTCTGCCCATCTTCTGATTTATTATATCTAAGCTTTGCATAACAAGGCTCTTTTTTGCCTTATCAATTATTTGTACGGAATTATTGAAGAAGCTAAATTGGCAATTATCTTTAGCATTTAAGCTTAACAAGCAAATTCCTACCTTCTTATAGCTAAGCCCTGGTTTAAATAAGGCTTTTACTATTTCTTTAGCTTTGCAAATTACAAGACTTGTATCGTCAGTTGGTATATCAAATAAATAATTATTACCCTTTTGATAGAAATTTTCCTTATCCTTGTGCCAGTTAGTCTGAACAAAAACATTGATGCCTTGGGCTTTACTCTCTTGTGCTCTCATTTTAATGCAAGCTCTTGCCGCATAATCAGCTATTGCTTCTTGCAGATCTGCTAGCTCAGTAACTGGATTACCAAATGATCTTGAAGTCATAATATTTTGCCGATCTTGGGGATTTGTCTCTAACTCAAAACAAGCAACTCCGTTAAGCTCTCTTACAATTCTTTCCCCTACTACGCCAAATATTTTACGAATATATTTAGGATCGCTATCACGTAAGCACCCTGCTGTAGTAATTCCTAATTTACTAAGGTGAATAGCTATTCTTTTTCCAACTCCCCAGATGTCCCCTACTTTTAAGCTGGCAAGAGTATCTTGTCTAATCTTTTCATCTGTAATGTTAAATACTCCACATTTACTCTTCTTAGCCATAAAATTTGCTACTTTTGCTAATGTTTTACTAGGCCCTATACCAATGGAAACTGGTAGACCTATCCACATACCTATTTTATCTTTAATAGAGCAAGCGTATTTGGTTAAATCTTCTTCTGGTAATTTATCCAGATTTAAAAAAGCTTCATCGATTGAGTATACCTCTACATTACTATCATCAACTAATTGCTTTAAGCTAGACATAACCCTATTAGACATATCGCCGTAATACTCATAATTGGATGATAAAACTGTTACTTTATTATCTAAACATATTTTCTGGTATTCAAAGTAAGGAGCTCCCATAGGCACTCCTAAAGCTTTAGCCTCATTTGACCGTGAAATCACGCAACCATCATTGTTTGAGAGGATCACAATAGCTTTATTCTCTAGCTTAGGATTAAATACTCTCTCGCACGAAGCGTAAAAATTGTTACAATCTACAAGAGCAAACACTGGCATGGATTTAAATCTTCAAAAAGTTAATATTTGTATTATAACTAATCTTAAAGCTAAACTCATTAGTTAATCATTAAAGGTACTATAAGAGTTTAAATCTTTAAAACTGATGAATCACACTAGTTACTACTCCCCATATATAAGATCCTTCTCCTACCTTCATTGGTTCAAAATCATCATTCTCAGGAACCAAATAAGCTTCCTTATTTACATATCTGAGCCTCTTGACCGTAAATTCACCATTAACCACTGCAATAACTATTTTATTGTTGGTAGCCTCTAACGATTTATCTACTATTAGTAAGTCATTTTCTCTGATTCCCGCATCTCTCATAGAATCACCAATAACTCTAATAAAGAAAGTAGCGGCAGGATGACGTATGAGGTGAGTATTTAGGTCAAGTTTACCTGTGATATAATCATCACCAGGTGACGGAAAACCAGCTTGAACTTTAGTATTGTATAGGGGGAGAGAGCAAGATACAAAGGTGGAGCATGGGGTGATGGTAGTTACTTGCATGGTATCATTCTCTAAAAGGTAGTATTGAGATTAGGTTATAATTTAGCGACAAGGAAAATTCAAGACAATATTTACATATAGGAATTAGTTATAATAGTTCTATTATAGCAGGAGAAATAACCACCTTAAAAGACAGTGATATTGCTCCCGTTCCTACTTTGTTAAACCAAATTCCCAATTATATTGAAAATTTAGTAGGAGACGGGGCTATCACCAAAGGAGAATAGTTGAATATATTGACCAACAGCCAAAATACAAAAAAATGGTAGATGGTGGCACTATAGACTTGGGGTTGAAAGTTTATTACGTGAACCTTTAGCTAAAGTGGTAGGTGGTGGTGTAGACGCCCGAGACTTTCTACTTTTACTTATTACAACAGCCGCCTGACCTGTTATATGAAGCCGCGCCTGTTCACTTAGTGCTTTAGCTTCATTATTTATAGTAGAAAGTAAAGCAGGAGGCATTAGCAAAGTTGATGGAGCCGAGTTTGACCTATTATGCGCTGCTACAGTCTTCGAAGTTAAAGCTTGGTCTCCTATTTGTAGGGCGCTTGCCGCTCTCTTATGGTTTTCTTCTATCCCAAATACAATTTTGTCAAACTCTTTAGGATTATATTTTCTTATTTTAGCTAGATTTGCAACCGTAAGTTCTTCGTTATTAAGGTGGGGTTTCAGTTTTAGTCCCATACGTGCATACTCTTCAGCACCAGGAGTATCTTTTAAAAAGCTTTTTAATTTTGTTTCTAAAGCAGTACCCTTTAATTTATCATTATATTTCAATAGGTTTCTACGAATATTATTTTCGACAAACTCTTGGTTATTTTTTACATTCTCCTCTACTACCCTCTTAGCTGCAGTTTCCAGTTGCTTTTTATCAATATGAAAAAAAAGACTTGGGAATAACTTACTCAAGCTGCTACTCTGTTTCTCTATAGCTTTAGGTAATACATACGTTGCTATATCATTACCGTTATTTTTTACGTATTCAGGGTCTAAATCTTTAAATACTTGATTCAATTGGTTTACTACTTGCTTTTTATCTAAATTTATTTTACCGTATTTTAATTCCAAAATCGCTAAAGACTTATCGATTATCTCTTCAGGGGTAGTTGCTATTTTATTAATTGCTACTTGTTGTTTATATTTATTATTTAATTGTATTAACCCTTCTCCTATCGCTTTAAGATTTGTAGTAGAAACAGTCATACCCGGATGTTTAAATGATATAAAAGCTTTTTTATGAAGCTTCTCTCTTATGCTTTCTGCTATAAAAGGCCCCATGTTTTTTAAAACCTGAGGTTCAAATGTTTCTAGTATTCCCAGTAATTCCTTCTTACATTTCTCATGCCTTTTTTCGCTTAATATTATTCCATTTTTGGTGTAAAGACCACCAATAGCTTTATTAAGTATACTCGATGGTTTATCAGGCACCTCCCTTGAACCACGATTCAATTCATATTTATTATGCGCTTTTTTTAGTTGCCCATTAATGTTTTCTAATTCAGCTTTAGGTATGGTGAATTTTACTTTATCTTTAAACATACCTTTCAAATAGACTGAAGCACTTTTCCCTTCATTAAGTTTTTCTGTTATGCCTTGTATAATTCCTTCTTTTTTTAGCTTTAGAAAATCTATATCGAGCTTAGATAGCTCAGGTAATAGAATTTGAGTAATTTTTTTATTCATTTCAGGGGTCACTATTATGCCTGAAGATATGGTAGTGAGGTTTTGAATGGACTCTTGAATTATTGAGTGAGATATAATATCTTTTTCAACTAGCTTACTAAAGCGCTCTATGTTTTCTTGCGTAACCAAAGTTCGGTCTAGATCATAATTATTTCCTTGTACAGCAAAAACTTCTATAATACGTTTTCGTACTAGTGCTGACACTGGGTGTTTTGGTATATTCTGATATGCTCCTCCTCCTTGAAGCATACTGTTCATTACATCAGTAGGAAGACTTATAACAGTCTTAAGCTTCGCTGTAAGTTCCTCATTCTCTTTTCTTGTTATAGTACCAGGATCAGACGCATTACCCAAAATAAAAGGTATTGCATCGGTAACTAATCTTTCTTCGATACGGTTCGTAACAAATTCACGCAACCCTTTATTTGTTGATAATTGTTCAGTTAGATTCTCCCTAAATGGAGTCAATCTATTTAACACGGGTTCAATTTCCTCCTGCGTAGTCCCCTCATCTTGTAGTCTTCTTAGGTCATTTTTAATAGTTTCTTCGCACGCCTTTAAGCTCATGACAGCTACGGTTTTATCTCCTGTTCCATTTAACAGAGATTGGATTGCGAATTTGTAATCGTTGGATCCATATCCTCTCTCCTTTGGGTTCTGCGGTGATAACGACATGTCGTCCATATCTATCTGACCATAATGTATAGATGCTAACATAGCCAACTGATCAGCCATTTGTTTCTTAATTGCATTTAAATTCTCTAGAATCGTATCGATTTCTTTCTGACGGTCGTTTTTTTCTACTTTACTCATATCATTTCCTTGTATCAAATATTAAATTCTTTTACTTAATTACAATTAAAACTACATTTAATTATTCGCGTCAAATGAAACTAATCTATATTAGTAAATAAAATTGATTTATAATTGTTTTACTGCCGTTGGCTAGTCCTGTGCTGAAGGTAAACCTGTACTCTCTAACTATAAGTTCTATAAACTATGTGATTTATATACCTTATTAAGTTCTAACAATTGATCCTTATTTAAAGCCACTGCAAGAAAAGCAATCAAAAAGAAGAAAAGAGCTTCTGCTTTCGTACCTGGTTCAATGAGCTAGACGAGGCAAAAGACGATAGGTGGATATTTATCGCATGTGATAGAGGAGATGCTGAGTTTCTACTTCCATAGCATTAAGCTCTTTGATCTCCTTACAGGCCAATAGTAAAAGACGGATAATGAAAGACAAAATACAGATTTACAATATGATGCACTTATAAAATCTGGAGTGGATCCACAGAATATTTATCAAGATAAAGCTAGTGGTGCTAAATCTCAAAGACCGGGATTAAAAGATGCACTAAATTTTATGAAGAAAGGAGATTGTTTAATTGTTTGGAAATTAGATAGGCTTGGTCGATCGCTGCCGCATTTAATTCAAATAGTAACTGACCTGAAAGAACAAGGTATTTCTTTTCGTTCATTAACTGAGACAGCTATGGACACAACACCACCACAAGGAGAATTCTTGTTTAATATTTTTGGTTCACTTGCCCAGTATAAGAGATCTTTAAACAGGGAAAGAATAATGGCTGGGCTTGAGGCAGCTAAAAGTCGAGGAAAAAAAGGGGGTAGACCTAAAATGATCAGTCCAGAAAAAATGGAGGAGATACTTGATGCCTTAAAAGCTAAAAAAAGTAAAGCTTCCATCTGTAGAAATTTTGGTATTAAACGTTCCACTCTTTATGATGCCCTGATCCGACTATCAAAAGATTAAACACCTCATATGTCCTAGTGCCTCGAAAAGAACAAAAAGGAACCATTTTGATGTATAACCTTAAAGACAAATTCATGTTAAAACCTTATTTGCGACAGGACCTATAATATTTTATTATGCTAAAAACATATTTATAAATAAAATAAAAATGAAAAGCTATAAAATTATATGATTCAAAAAATATTTCAGTCGACAAAAACATTACATATACGTCCTAATGGTAGATCAGCAGATTATATAACACCTAACTTTATTTATGGGTGTATGGGTGGTTGTAGAAATAGTTATTGTTATGTTATGCGCCATAATTACAAATCATTATACATTAATGAGAATATTGATCAAATACTTAAACTAATAGATCAACATTTAGGAAACTTATCGACTAAAATTGCCAATCAAACGGACTCAGTATATTGGACATATGACATAGGCTGTTCTACTGATGTATGTTTACATTGGAAGCACACTAATTGGTTAAAAGTATTTGAATTCTTTAAAGCTCATCCTTCTGCTAAAGCAACTTTTGCTACTAAATATGTAAATTTTAAACTGTTAAATTTTAATCCTGAACAGAAAATAAGGATTAGATTTAGCTTAATGCCATCAAATATAAGCAAAGTATTGGAAGCCGGTACTAGTCCAATTATAGATAGAATAAAAGCAGTAAATATCTTTATTGAAGCTGGATATGAAGTGCATTTGAACTTTTCGCCAATTGTAGCTTACGAAGGATGGCTTGATGACTACACTTCTTTATTCGAAGATTTAAATCAGCATATAAATGAGCAGTACAAACAATTTATAAAAGCTGAGTGTATATTCTTAACTCATAATGAGAGTCAACATGAAAGAAATATTGCATTACATAGATTTGAAAGCGAAGCTTTAATTTGGAAAACAGAAATACAAGAAAATAAGATAAGTGAATATGGAGGTAAAGCTGTACGTTATAAAGCAGGAGTTAAAAACAATTTTATTAAACGTTGGTCAAATTTACATGATAAGTTAATTCCTTGGAATACAATAAGATATATCTTTTAATCTTTTTGCATAAAAAACTACTTTAATAAACATATCATCTATATAGATTAACAAGTAAAAAAGAAATAGAATCTTATAAAAATAAAACCGCAATAATGTATATTCTTTCACTAATTCTAGTTCTTGTCCTTAACTTGCCTTTTCTGTATTGTAATGGAGAAAAGTCTTGACTATTATATAAGGTTATAGATAATAGTCATTATGATTAGATCGCAAAAAAAAATAATATTAGAGGACTTAGAGAAGAAGCTGGTCCTACTTGTTGGCCCAAGACAATCAGGTAAGACTTGGCTTGCAAAAGATATTGCTAAATCCTTTAATAATAGCCTTTACCTTAACTACGATCAATTAACAGATAAAAAGATCATCAAGGAACAGTCATGGTTAGATACCGTAGATCTATTAATCTTAGATGAACTACATAAAATGCCTGATTGGAAGAATTATCTCAAAGGTGTTTTTGATACTAAACCTTTGTCATTACGCATATTAGTTACTGGTAGTGCTCGGTTAGATATTTATGATAAGCTAGGAGATTCTCTTGCTGGAAGATATTTTCGTCATCGTCTTCTCCCTGTTTCTTTAGCAGAGCTTGCTAAAAGCTCAGAGTCTGTAGATATAGAAAGATTACTAGAAAGAGGGGGGTTTCCTGAACCATATTTTGCTAGCGATACAATGCAAGCAGATAGGTGGCGTATGCAATATATCAATAGCTTGCTAAGTACAGATATTTTCGAAATTGAGACAATACATAACATGAAAGCAATGAGGCTTGTATTTGAATTACTAAGAGCACGAGTTGGATCTCCAGTCTCTTTTCAATCTTTAGCAGAAGATGCTGCAATATCTCCATCAACGGTAAAGAAATATATCCAAATATTAGAAGCTATATTTGTTATCTTTATTGTCACTCCTTACTCTAAGAATATTGCAAGAAGCTTACTCAAGGAACCTAAAGTGTATTTTTTTGATACGGCTTTAGTTCAGGGTGATGATGGAGCAAAATTTGAGAATTTAGTTGCAGTAAGTCTCCTTAAGCATGTTTTTGGTAAGGTTGATATAGAAGCTAAAGATTATACCTTAAAATATATGCGTACAAAAGATGGTCAAGAAGTTGATTTTGTATTAGTAAATCAAGACAAAATAGAAACAATCATTGAAGCGAAATTTGCTGATCAATCAATTAGTAAATCATTAATAAAATTTCACGAGAAATATGGTTATCCTGCCATACAACTAGTAAAATCAATACGTAATGAATATAAAGCTCAAGGCATTAGTGTCTTGAAAGCAGAGAAGTTTTTGGCCCAGCTATTTTTGTAAACTATCAACCGGCTTTTAGCTTTTTAGTAAATGAACTTAGAATTTGCAAAGATTAGCGTTAAGCTATCGTGGTTTAGAGGAAATGGATAGTGTTAGACGTGCTAAAATAGATCATGCCACTTTACAAAAATGGTTAATCAAGTTTGCACCTTTATTAGATAAGGAGGTTAGGAAACGTAATGCGACAGAACCTCTATCCTAACCATCCACATCATAGGATGATCATCCATTTTGGCCAAATATTACTTTACAAATAGTCCCACAACTTCCAAGTGTGAACTCCAGTAGAACTGATCTATAGGTGTTACCTCCAATAACTTATATCCACTATCACACAAAATCTTGGCATCGCGTGCAAAGCTTTCGGGATTACATGATATGTATGCTATCCTTTCGCATAGGCTACTTGCTATCTTAGAGCATTGTGCGCTTGCTCCAGCCCTTGGGGGGTTGATTACTATATAATTATACTTATTCAGCTCAAGCGTGCTTAATGGGAAAATGAATAAATCTCGCTTTTCCAAACGAATATCCTTTGAAGCTCTGCCTAAAGAATGCAGAGCGGCTTCATCTGATTCAAATCCATCGACATTAAAATGCTGACTAAGAGGGAGCGCGAAGGTACCACGGCCGCAAAATAAATCAGCTACCTTTAGCTTATCAACTACTTCTGGTGGTAGATATTTTTGTACTAAATCGGCGAGTAGTTGATCGGAAGTAAAGCTAGACTGGAGAAAGCCATCAGCATCGATGGTAACCGGAATTGAGCCTAGAATAATGTGAGGCTCGTCAATTTCAAGCACGACATCAAATATCCCTGTAGAGCGAAATTGCAGCCGTATGATACCATGGTCTCGGCCAAAGCTCAATAGAAACTCCCTCTGTTCTTTCGTTAGTTGTGTCTGGTTCTGTAACTCAAGTACTAGATCAACCCCATTACTAGCCTTGGTGCAAAATATCTGTGCCTTTTGTTTATGAGATAAGACTTTACTCAATACATTCTTTAAAGGGTTCAATAAATCTGATAATTCAGGCATAAGAACAGGGCAGGCATCAATATTAATAATTTGATGTGAATGAAAACGATGAAAGCCTAAATAAACCTGCTCATCTTTCTTTATCGCTTCTAAATTTGCACGCCTGCGTTCACCTTTCTGGATAATGATAATGCGGTTGATTTTAGTCTCTATTGAGACGGATTTCAAAGCTGTATCTATCAGACTAAATTTGAACTTAGCATAATTATCCTTGTCCATATGTTGGAGCAAACATCCACCACACGAACCAAAATACTTACATTCTGGGCGAATTCTACTTGGCGATTCTTCTATAATTCCTTTGAGTACGCAATTAGATTTACCGCGATAAGAATGTCTCTCGAAGCTTACAAGTTCACCTGGAATAACGTAAGGTAGTAAGGTAGTACCTAGCCCTGTCCTACCAGTTCCAAGTCCCTGATTATTTATTGCTTCAATGCGGCATATGCCTTGTTCTGTTATTGCCATCAATTATATTCTAAACGATTTCTTTAAGCAGGCAGTTTGGAGGAAGGTTTTGCCTTAAATATCCCATTTACTCAAATTCTGCTCAGTATCCCAGCTTTCTTTGTTTTAGAATTTTCGTTAATAATCTTTTGCATTTCAGGATTATTATCCATAGAAACAGGAGCAAGTAAGCCCACTGCCTTAATAGGGCGCCGTAGGATCTAACGAGGTGCGCAAGAGTCAACTTTTGCGCACCTCAATATTGCTGGGGTTATTCCCACGTAAAATCTACAGGACTACTACTTCCGGTAAGGCTTATATCAATAGTTAGAATTATATCATTCGTTATATCAAGCTCTGTCAATGTTTGGTTGGTTATGAATAACAGGCTGATTTCCGATAAATTCTAGCACCCTAGATAGGTCTAACTCGCGCGGTTTTGCTTCTAACAAGCTTGAATAGAGTTTACTTTCTTGCACCTCTTGTGAGTTAACTTCATACCCTTCGTCGCGTAGGTGTACTATCTCTTTAAGCATTTCTTGCGTAATAATCAAGACATTGAGTAATTTTAGCAAAATGTTTGTTCTACAAGTAGCATAGTATCGTTTAAAAATTATGAAATTTTTACTGAATTTGAGTCAGCTTGACGGTGCCGAATTTTCTCCTAAAAATGTAATGTTTATATTGTTTTCATCTATTACTTCTATATAAAAGGGTTGAGTTGTATCCATATCTCTATTTTCATTACAATTGCTGCTAACCGTTTGAAAGGTTATAGAGTTACATAATCCTTCTAGGAAAACAATACCAGTGACGTCCGTATTTGGGTTAAAGCTTTTATCTCCTTGCTCTATCTTAGGATGTATATTAATCAAGATGGGCCCTTCATTAGAGGAAATAATAGTATCTATAGGTGTAATTTCTCTTTTTACGGCGTTTTCTTCAGGATGTAAGTTAATAATATACTTATATTCCACGGTTTTTGACATGATAATCTCCAATCTTTAAATATTTAATTAATTAATATATTAACATACGAATGTTGAGCCCAATAAACTTAGCTGGCTTACAATAAAGTGTTTCATTGCCGTAATTTTAGATCTGAATATCTCAATATTTACCTAGACTATCATCTATTACTCAAAAAATTTACCACTTGTTATTTGTGCAACAAAGTTTTAAAATTAATTCACATAACGTAAGAAGCACAAGTAAGAGGTTAGAAGCCTCTTAGAAGGATTTTTCTTCCTTTCATTATAAAACTATTCAGGTTAGCTTATGGTGATCTCCCCTGATAACATGATTAAGTCCTCATATAGCATAGCATGTATTGGTAGAGCATCTTCCTGACTTAGGCGGTTACCAGTAAGATATTGCATAAAATTCTCAATCACTTCAAGTCCACAATTATTATATCTTTGTAACTCAATCTCTCTTTCTATGATATTAATTTGCCTTTCAGGATGAGCAATAGCTAAAACTTCCTCTAACTTCTCTTTAAGCAACAGAGGCATTGCTTGGCGCTCTGAGTCTATATAGTTAAGGTTAAGCTCATTGATTCTCATATCTATTACTATTCCTACCCAGTGTTTGTTATAAAGGTTTAGACTTACCAATAAGATATCATCTTTCATTTTTGTACTGACGTCTCTTGCAAGTTTTAGAGCAGAATTACTGGAACCGTCAAAAACATAACTTGGAACGAAAGTGCCTATAGTATCTTTTAAGTAGACTGCTTCCAAACGAAGCAATAATATATTGTTCATGGCAACTTTTGTATATATGTGCCAATAGCTAGAACTATTATGATCAAATATCCCCTCACCTTCTGAGTTGTTCTCTGAAGTGTCATTGTTATCAGAATTGGTATCATCTTCATCATATAAACTGCTTATACTTTTTTCCAATTCTTTTATTTTTTCTTTAGAATTAGCTAGTTTAGATTTTTTCGAACCACTCATAAATGCTAAGCTCTTTTCTTCCAGCAGATTATCTTCTTTAACATCCTTTCCTATAGATTCAATTAAAATTTGATTACTGTTTGGTAATTCAAAAATTTTACGCAAGTCTATACTACCATCGTCTAGATATATTTTAGCTTTTGAGTTACCAAAACTCTTATTCTCATTATATAAGATCTTTGCTTGCACTGAAAAAGGCTTATCAGACCTTACCAAAGTAATTAACTTAAATTCGTTATTTGAAAGAATAAGATTCTCATTCCTTGTTAATGCTTCATGAAAAATACTCTGCACTGTATGAAGTTTTTCTATTGTATTTTGATTAGCAATTAAACTATAGACGCAATTATCACAAACTGAGTTGGTAGAATATAACATTAATACAGCTCCATAGACTTCGCATGATTCCATATATGTAGGTAATTTTGCTATTGTTTTAATTAAATTTTCAACTATTTTTTGTACTACCGACTCCTCTCTTAATGCAGCTAATAGCACTCGTTCTGAATGAAAAAAAAGTTGTTCTAATGTACTATCTTTGACTTCTGCTTTTACTGGTAGCTTAAGTTTTTTAGCAGCAGCATGATCAGATTTTATTTGCTTTTTATAGGTGGAATCACTAATTATTATCCCATCAGCAGTATCTCTTGATAATAATTTTGTGTCTGAATCAAATGTGATTGGAACTTTAATAAAAGTTTTATTATGTATCTTACCTTTTTGGTAATCTTCTGAGGAAACAACAAATACTAGCTCTGCTATAACCACATTGGTAGAAGCAAAAGCTTTACTACTTTCAAGCATTTTACTCTTTATGGTTTGCCCTAAAGTAGCTAATTGTCTAAATTCTGTTTCTACATCTAATGTAGGGGCTTTTTCAGAAGCTTCAGATGAATAATATATAGTTTTCAGTTCAGCTGGGAATATAGATAAGAATTCTTGATTCACTTTTTCTAAAACCTTAGCAGCAGCCGTTTCAAAGCTCTTTATAGAAGTTTTTGAAGTATAATCTTTTTTAGAAGACTCGATATATATCTTCTGTTTTTGAGAAAAAATATACCATGCTTTTTGGGTAGCAATTAAATCGTATTCTGAATATGCTTTGTTATAGGCATCAATATTTTCTTGAAATTTTTCTGTTAGAGAATCAACAACTATTGCGTAATGTTCAGTTAACCGTTCTATTGATTTTTGTACAAACTGTTCAAAACCTTTTTTTTGAATATTGTATAAACCAGTCAAATAGGCATCTACCAACCAACCATAACCAGATTCTGTTACATTGTAGAAAAATTCTAATAAATCTTCATGGCCATAATCTCGGTAAAAATACAAACTACCGAATATTAATCCGGCAATTGCAGGATCAACATCCTCTGAATTCTGTGTAATTACCTCAAGTATTGTTTCATCACTATCAAAAACATTTTCTGCATATTCGGCTATCAACCAACCTATACCTTCCTTAGGATCTGTACTAAAATCAATTAAGTGTTGTAGATTATTAGGGTCTTCGAATACAGGATGCTTAAAAACATATTCTGGCTTAGGTTCCAGTTTTTGAAGTGGTGATGGCGGTGGAGTGCTTCCATACTCTTCATTATCACTATCATGAGTTGCTGCCCATTCACTCCTCTGATCATCATAAAGTGTTATATTTTCTTCATTTGTTTGATCAACAACGTCTTGAATGCATTGAGGTATAAATTCTTCTTCGATTAGATAATTTTTGTAATGCAATATTCTTGCAATATTATCTTCAGTAGTTGGATTAAACTTGCTGATTTTGTCAGCTTTACTTACATCATTTTTATCTGCTACATATTCTCTATTATATTCTTCCCAATTTAAAATTTGATAAGTTAAAATATTAATAATATGTTTTTGTAATACTTCTTTTACTTTTTCTCTAACTAGCTGTTCTATTTCAATAAATGGATAAGCTTCTTTGTCTTTGCTCAAGTCTGGAAGGATTGTTATAAGCATTTTACTTAATTTACTTACTTGCTCTGTAAATTCTTCTTTATTCAAATTATGAAGTTTAGTGACAATTCCTGAATAATAAGTGTCCTTTCCAGAAAGCTGCGTAACTTAGATAAAAATATTTGCTAGAATGAAAGCTCATTTGAAATAAATAGAGTTTATGCTATGCAAACCCCAACAATAACAATGGAAGACGCTGTCCAGCAATT
>Ga0209702_10000956_pt1 | contig 58766 bp, 52 predicted proteins | sample FRY01_FD_187210 | JGI IMG/M metagenome (GOLD analysis project Ga0209702, IMG submission 187210) | Freshwater microbial communities from Lake Fryxell liftoff mats and glacier meltwater in Antarctica - FRY-01 (SPAdes) (version 2) | ecosystem: Environmental > Aquatic > Freshwater > Ice > Glacier...
CCCAAACTTTAATCTAAATTCCTTTCTTGATAGTTCTTTAAGTATTTTCATTTGTGCTATTTTTACACAAATAAACATTCCTAGAACGTAAACTATTTACGTTCTGCGATTTAAAGGGGTAACCCTATTGTTTAAATACCTTTTCTTATGTTGGTTTACTTCAATAAAAAAGAGCTATTGTCCTTCGACAAATAGCTCTTTTTGTAATAAATCAATTGTTTTTTAAACTTGTCCTTTTTTCGTTGTTAAGTCAACAATCATTGGCGATGCTATACAAATTGAAGAATAAGTACCAACTAAAACACCAATGATGAGGGCGAAAATAAATCCTTGAATAGCCGCACCTCCTAAAAGGAAGATCACCAAAAGAACGACCAATGTTGAACCCGAAGTATTGATTGTTCTACTCAAGGTTGAGTTCAATGCGTCGTTTATATTCGATTCAGTGTCCTTTGATTTGTGCAATCCTAGAACTTCGCGAATTCTGTCAAAAATAACTACGGTATCGTTTATTGAATAACCCACAACTGTTAGGATTGCCGCAATAAATGCTTGGTCGATATCCATGTTAAATGGCATAATGCCATGTAGAGCTGCGTAAGCCCCAAGAACGAGAATAACGTCATGTGACATAGCCGCTAGAGCTCCTAAACCATATTGCCATTTCCCAAATCGAAGTAAAATGTAGAAGAATATTACAATGAGTGATATCAAAATTGCATAGGTTGATGAAGTTTTTAGTTCATCAGAAATTACAGCAGAAATACTTCGGCTTTGAACGATTTGATATTCCCCCATGGACGCTTTACACATGTCTAATCCTTCACGAAGTTTTTGGTCAACAAGTGTATCTGCATTTACTGTAGTATGCATGAAATTGGTTTGAATTTCTGCAATGTTTTTACTTTCCTTCTTTTTAACAATTACGTCGGCAGTTTTGCCATTATCTACAAATACCATTTTTAGATTCTTGGCGATTTCTTCATTGTTGGTTGCTTTGTCGAAACGAACTTCAAATGAACGTCCACCTGTAAATTCTATTCCAAATTTCAATCCTCTTGTAGCAAGCATTCCTATGGATACTAGCACCAAAACACCAGAGATAACGTAAAAGCTTTTTCTTTTGCTCATGAAGCGAATACTTTTATTCTTCAAGAAATTCTTCGTCATATTTGTGCTAAAAGAAATTTCTCCTTTACGTTCAGAAATATACTCAAAAATCAAGCGAGATACGATAACCGCAGCAAAAACTGAAGAGAAAATACCGATAATCAGAGTAGTAGCGAAACTTTCAATTGGTCCAGAACCAAATATTTTAAGAATGATTGCAGTGAGCAAAGTCGTGATGTTCGCATCTAAGATTGAAGAAAGCGCTTTAGAGAAACCATCTGATATGGCCTGCTTCTGACCTTTACCCGCGGCTACTTCTTCTTTAATACGTTCAAATATAAGAACGTTGGCATCAACTGCCATACCGATTGTCAATACAATACCTGCAATACCAGCCAAAGTCAATACAGCACCAAATGAAGCCAATGACCCAAGAATGAATAGTATGTTCACTAATAGAGCAATGTTAGCAATAAGTCCAGCTTTACTATAGAAGAAAACCATATATAGCAAGACCATTATCAAAGCGATGGCAAATGAGGTCATACCTGAACTGATGTTTTGCTCTCCTAATGTAGAGCCAACTACAGATTCATCAACAATCACGCAAGGTGCAGGAAGGGATCCAGCGTTAAGCAAAGCAGCAAATTCTTTTGCTTCGTCAACTGTGTAGTTACCTGTTATAATGGCTCTACCATCGTTCATTTTTGCTTGAACCATTGGCGAGCTTATTACCATATTGTCCATGCAAATAGCAACAGTTTTTTTAAAGTTGTTATTGGTAAGGGTAGACCATTTTATGGAACCTTTTGCCGTCATTTTTAAAGATACACCAATACGACCATTTTGATCAAAATCTTGATTTGCGTAATCGATATCATTTCCGTCGATAAACGCTCTACCATTTTCTGGTATTTTGATAGCGTGAATTGGGAAAGCGGTAATTGAAGATTTGTTTTGCACGTCAAATTTAATTGGCGTTGAAGACCACATGAAGCGGACATTAGAAACAGGTAATAAAGCCCGAACGTCGTTGTCTTTTAAAAGGCGACTAATAGACGCTGTGTCTTTTGCTTGAGCATAAAACAAGATTTCAGAATGATCTTGGTTGAAAGTACCCATTTGCACTATGTTCTTGTAGAGAACAGATGTTGCAGGGTCTGTTTGAGCCTCCTTAGTTTTCAATGAGTCGGCTTCAGTTTTTGTGCTATCTCCATCCAAGGATAATAAAGGCGCATCATCTGAGCTTGTTGAGTCAGCTGTATTGGTGGTATCTGCACTTGCAGCGTTATTGTCGTCTAAGGAAAGTTCAAGAGAGGCGTCTATATCTTTTTTCTCACCATATTTCGTATTTAAAACTTTGTCAGCTTCTTCTAAGAATGAAACGAATTCTACGTTGTGATAAGTTTCAAAAAATTCAAGATTTGCAGTAGACTGTAGTTTTTGGCGAACCGTGTTTTTATCCTTTACACCTGGCAGCTCAATATAGATTCTATTTGAATTTTCGTCTTTTTGAATGTTTGGCTGAGCAACTCCAAATTGATTGATGCGGCGATTCATGATATTTTCAACACCTGTAAGTGAGCTTGTCACTTTCCCTCTCAAATATGAGATAACTTTGTCGTCTGAGGCTTCCCGCTCTAATACTTCGCTATTCGAAGGTGAAAAGAAGTCATCAATTAATTTGCGATCTTTGTTTTGCTTTCTATATTCAGTAACGAAGATATCGATAAAATCTCCACCACTTGTTCGGTAGGTAGTAACTGCCTTTTCGTAAGGAACTCCGAATCTTGCATTTCTTGGGTTTACCGCCTCATTTTTCACCAAGTCAGGTATCGAAATCTCGAGTGTTACGCTCATTCCACCTTTTAAGTCGAGCCCCAAATTGATACTTCTATTTTTTGCTTCGTTGTATGTAGCGCCAGTCCAAGAAACTTTCTTTTCGCCTTTTTCAATCAAATAAGCATTGGTGTAGTAATTTACAATAATGTCTTCAGCTTCAATGTTGTCTAGTTGAAGTTCTCTACCGTTAGGCAGAAGAATCGTTTTGTCTGTTTGACTTTGAACTAAATTTTTCAAAGAATCTAACTGCTCGACAGCAAATTTATCAGCACTTTTCTCAACGCGATTGGTCACGAAAGTGAAAGAAATTTGATAAATACAAACAATTGCTACTAATATGGTTAAAAACCAAAAGAATCCTTTATTACGCATGTTACTCTAAATATTTGGGGTGCAAATATAGAACTTCCCTTCGGTTTACGTAATAAAAATGAAAAAAGTTGAACGCAAATGTTTTTTAACTGCTTCGATTGTTCAAATTTTGACCGATGATTTTAATTTATTGAACTTGTGGATCTTGATTGCGATGAAATGAAAGATTGAACAGATTAGGCAACTGCTGTTCATGAAGTTCATGTTTTTTTTGGCGTATGCATAGAGATGAATTCCTTTATTCCTTACCAAAATCGATGACTTTATAGTAGATTTCTCGACCATAACGAATGTTTAAAGTGTCGAAATTTAGGATGTCATTATCCTTGTAGAATTTATAAATGAGGCCTACATTTTTCGCATACACCTCGAATTTTTTTCTATGATCGACTAAACTGAAAAAATCTTGTTGATTGATTTGAACGGTTGAATCAAAAGTTAAATCGTTGAATATTCTTGATGCATGTAAAGTGTTTTCATCATATTGAGCATTTAACTCTGAATTGGAATTGAGTGAATTGATATTCCATATTTGGTCGAGTTTTACCGGAAAAATAAGTTTTACTGTTCTTTGATTTTCTTCCATAAGTTCAACGCGAAAGTGTTTCAGTTTAGTTGTCCAAACGTCCTTTACTACCCATTCATCATTTAAATTTATTTTCCAATATCGAATAAATTTGTAAGCCAAATCACCCTCTAAATCCTCCAATGGCTCATCAATGACTGTTTTTATGAAGAATTTGGTGGAATCGTGTTGTATAATCGCTTGTGCATCGTGGGCAATTTCCAATGCTTCATAAACCACAAAAGTTCCTTGAATTAATGGGTAGTAGTCGGAATGATAATTTAAATTGGAGTCAACATCTTTTTTACATCCAAGGATCAAAATTCCAAAAGAACAAAGCAGGATTTGACGCAGATTGACTTTCATAAACAATAGTGTTTAAGGAATATATTTTTTTAGAAAGTTTGGTTTTCTTTTTTCAAGAAAAGCATTTCTTCCTTCAATTGCCTCATCAGTCATGTAAGCGAGTCGCGTTGCTTCACCTGCAAAAACTTGTTGGCCGACCATTCCGTCGTCTGTTAAGTTCATTGCAAACTTGAGCATTTTAATGGATATTGGCGATTTTTCTAATATTTCTTGGGCCCATTTGATAGCCTCATTTTCTAATTGATCATGAGGTATAACGGCGTTGACCATCCCCATTTCAAAAGCCTCTTGAGCATTGTAATTTCTGCCTAGAAAGAAAATTTCACGTGCTTTTTTCTGTCCTACCATTTTAGCAAGATAAGCAGAGCCATAGCCACCATCAAAACTTGTTACATCGGCGTCGGTTTGTTTGAAGATTGCATGTTCCTTACTTGCCAAGGTGAGGTCACAAACTACGTGCAAACTATGGCCACCGCCTACAGCCCAACCTGGCACAACAGCAATTACGGCTTTCGGCATGAAACGAATCATGCGCTGAACCTCAAGAATATTCAAGCGGTGGTAGCCATCATTTCCTACATAGCCTTGTTTTCCTCGGACACGTTGGTCGCCACCGCTGCAGAAGGACCACACTCCGTCTTTGGGAGATGGTCCTTCTGCGGACAATAAGACTACCCCTATCGAAGTATCTTCATGAGCATCTTGGAATGCAATCAAAAGCTCTGATGTAGTTTGCGGTCGAAATGCATTTCTTACTTCAGGTCGATTAAAGGCAATTCTCGCAATCCCATCACATTTTTTATAGGTGATGTCTTCAAATTCAATTGCGGTATCCCAATCTATGTGGCTCATTCTAGTTGTTTTTGCATTGTTCTTCTGGTGCGGCGCCACACAAACCGCAAGACGCTCCTTCTTTTTGAAGCATTGGGTTGTTGCTTGCGCAAGTACCTGCAAACTTGCCGTCTTTTTTAACAAGAATTTTTATGGCAATTCCAGCAAAAGCCAAGCCCAAAAAGACAAACGTTATGATAAAAAGTTCCATATTTAAAAGACGTTAAAAATGATTTATTTAAAACGGAAGATCATCATCTTCCGATGATGTAAACGATTGAGCCTCTGAAGTTGTTCTGATTGGTGGTTCATTGCTTGGACCTGAATCTCCAACACCTACTTTTTTGATTGACCAAACATCAAGAGAGTTGAAGTATTTCACCTCACCTTGAGGACTTGTCCACTCACGACCTCTTATAAAAAATGATACTTGCACAGCCTCGTTGGGCTGCATATCGTTTACTAAATCCGTTTTATCCTGAGCCAACTGGAATAAAATATCTTGAGGATATTGTCCAGAGCTGTCTGTAATAACAATTTCGCGTTTTTTAAATTTTTCTGAAACAACTTGTGTGTCGTTGATCACTTTTAAAACTCCATTAACAGTGTACATAATTTATTTTTTAAGGTTAATTATTAAATGCGAGAAGGGTAAGCCATGCCTCCTCAACTTTATTTTCTTCTAAAAGATTTTTTGCCATTTGATGTAGTTCCGATTCTAGTTCAATTGGGTCGTCTTCAAATTTAATGAATATTTCGCTCAGTTCAATAAGTTTGTAATCGTTTACGTCTGTTTCGTTTGGAAACGATTCAGCATTAGCGAGTTGTCCTAAGTCGTTGCCAGTGAGCACTTTGCTTTTTCGGACATCTTGGGGTAAATTGTCAAAACCAATTCCAATAGTTGTGAGTGGTTTTTGAATTTCGAATAGAGCTGAACCATTTGCACGGCAATAAAAATTTCCACCCATTCGAGCGATAAGATCAATTTTCGTTTGGTCGATTTTTCCATTCACCAAAAGCTCCTCGCGAACATGAAAACGGGTAACTTCACAAATAATTAAGTTTCCAGCCCCACCTTCTGTACCCAATTCTTTAATCTCAATTATTTTGCATTCAAATTGTGCAGGTGATTCTTTAACGCGCATGGGGCGAACGGTTTCGGAAGGAACGGGAATAAATCCTGCTTTTACAAATTCGTCTACATTTGATGCATATGGTGAACTTGCTAAACTCATCTGATGTACCATATCGTAAGTTACCACATTAATTACGCATTCTGGCACTTTTTTGGCGTTTTCGAAGGTGTCTTTTGTTGTATTGTTTCTACCACTTCTCGCTGGAGAAAAAATTAAAATGGGTGGGTTGGCTGAAAAGACATTGAAAAAGCTAAATGGTGCCAAATTGTGATTTCCTTTTTCATCTATTGTGCTGGCAAATGCGATTGGTCTAGGTCCAATTGCACCAAGCAAAAGCCCATGAATTTCTGGAACACTGAGATTTTTAGGGTCGAAGGTTGTCATTGGGCACAAAGTTAGATAAAATTGTTGTTTGATTTGTTCAAAAATTGCACGATTGTTAGAATGTATTTAATAATCTAAGTCCAAATTAAAGGTGCTTTGTAAGGTTGAGATATTTGGATTCTTTTCAGCCAAAACCTTAAATTTTTCTGCAGGACTGTAAGGGTTATTTGCAGATATTTCCTCGGCAGATAAGGTTAAATTTAATTGCAACGAACCATTCTTGAAAGATTGGCGCAAATATCCCATTAAGTCATTTAGTTCTGTGCCAAACATGCCTTTTACGATGTCGTTATCCAATTCAAAAGTAAAGGTGTTGTCATTGATAATTCTCGGATTTCGTTTGGTCATCATCGAGAATAAATTGGTTTTATCTTGGCTAAGTAGCACGTGCGCATATTTTTTCCAATGCATCAATAATGATTCTAAATCTAAAGGTTTCGATTCGCTAGTTGTAAACTCTCTGTTTGATTCTTCTAAACCTTCAGCGACAGGTGGTTTTAAGGCCTCTTTTATTGAGATATTATTTGTTTTTAAAGACCCGACAGGTTGCGAAACTGTTTTTGGCGCTTCTGGTTGAAGAATGGTGAACAACTTTCCGACGGATGGTTTTTGAACAACTTCTTTAGGCGCTGATTTTTCTCGCAGACTCTGATTTTGAAAAGGCAAGATGTTTATGCGGTCAGTTAGGAATTTTTTTTTTCAGACTCTTGCTTTATCGAGCAGAGTTGCATGAGCGTCCATTCTACAAGCAAGCGTTGATTTTTGGATGCTTTAAATTCGGTTTCCGCCTTTTGGATGATGTATATAGAGCGCAAAATAGTGTGGCTCGTGATGCCAGAACTTTGTTCTGCGTATCTCGCAACGACAGTATCGCTAACTTCAAGCAATGACAAAGAAGCTGGGTCTTTGGCGACCAAAAGATTTCTGTAGTGAGTTGAAAGTCCTGATAAGAAGTTGTGACCGTCATATCCCTTTTCCATAATATCGTTGTACAAAATTAATGCTCCCGGAATATTTTCGTTTTCAGCAAAATCAACAATTTTGAAAAAGTAATCATAATCCAAAACGTTCAGATTTTCGAGCACAGCTTGGTAAGTGACTTGGCCTTGGGTAAAAGATACAATTTGGTCAAAAATTGAGAGTGAGTCTCGTAGGGCACCGTCTGCTTTTTGGGCAATAAGATAAAGAGCTTCTGACTCAGCACTAATATTTTCTTTTTGAGCGACACCCTCCAAATGTTTGGCGATATCATTAACTTTTATACGGTTAAAATCAAATATTTGGCAGCGCGAAAGAATGGTGGGTATGATTTTGTGCTTTTCCGTTGTAGCCAGAATGAATATAGCGTGTTTAGGGGGTTCTTCCAAGGTTTTCAAGAACGCATTAAATCCAGCTTGTGAAAGCATGTGAACCTCATCGATAATATAAACTTTGTGAGAACCTAATTGTGGCGCAATCCGAACTTGATCAATCAAGCTGCGTATGTGGTCGGCTCCATTGTTTGATGCAGCATCCATTTCGTAAACATTGAGCGAACTTCCCTGATTAAAGGACTCACAAGATGGGCAAGTGTTGCAAGCTTCTGTTTCAGTAGTTCTAGATGTGCAATTCAATGTTTTAGCTAAAATTCTCGCTGTAGATGTTTTGCCAACGCCGCGAGACCCACAAAATAAAAACGCTTGAGCGACTTGATTGGACTTGATTGCGTTTTTCAGTGTCATTACGATAGCCCGCTGGCCAACAACGGCTTCAAAGGTTTGAGGCCTGTATTTGCGTGCAGAAACTACGTAATTTTCCATGCGACAAATGTAGTTATATTTTTTTGCTCACCTGAAATCCGATGCCTACAAAAGTTATGAACACAATTGGGTTTCATGGCTTTTTGAGTGCTTTTTTGAAAGAATCATCTTTGTGGTTTTGACCTTCACAGCTTAGTTTCAAATTTAGTATTTTTGCTTCCGAAAACTCAAGAATATGATATATCAGATTGGAACAGAATTTCCACAGCAACAGTTTTTACAAATAAAAGCTGAATTTAATGTAAGTCAAGATATTTTGCAGCTTAACTTTCCTGCCTGGCGACCAGGGCGATATGAACTTGGAAATTTCGCAAAAAACATTCGTTCTTTTAAAGTTTTTGATGAGTTGGGTAAGCCATTGATGTTTTCTAAAAGTTTGAAAGATTCGTGGTCTGTGGAATGTATGGGTGCAAAAAAGGTTGTGGTTCAGTACTCATATTATGCAGCTGAACTAAATGCTGGGTCGACTTTTTTGGATGAAACAATGGTTTACATCAATCCAATTAATTGCTTGGTTTTCGAAAAAGGAAAGGAAAACGAGTCATGTGTTTTACGAATCACACCAGCGAAACAACTTTTTTATTCTGGCACTTTACCTTTAAATAACGGTGAAATACACGCAGCAAACTTTCATGAATTGGTCGACAGTCCTTTTGTGTTTTCAAACGATTATTCCACAAATGGATTTAATTATAAAGGCGTAGATTTCAAAATCACTTTTTTCGGTGTTCACGAAGTGCCTTGGGATCGCGTACTTAATGATTTTCAAAAGTTTACTAAAAAACAAATGGACGATTTTGGTGCTTTTCCTGTAAAGCAATTTCATTTTATGATCTTAACAACAGCAAATGCTCATTATCATGGGGTTGAACATAAGGAGTCAACCATCATTGTACTCGGGCCTGCTTTAGAAGTCTTTGATGGACTTTATGATGAGTTATTGGGTGTGAGTTCTCATGAATTGTATCATGTTTGGAATGTAAAGTCATTAAGGTCGGTTGATCTTTGGCCTTACGATTACACGCAAGAGAATTACTCTCGCATGGGGTATTTGTGCGAAGGGATTACAACCTACTTCGGCGATCATTATTTGATGACATCAGGAGTTTGGAATGTGGATCGATACTTAAAAGAATTCACGCAAGTTATTCAAAAGCATATTGATAACCAAGGTCGATTTAATTATAGCTTGGCAGAAAGTTCATTTGACACTTGGTTAGATGGTTATGTTGCGGGAGTGCCTTCGCGAAAAGTGTCTATTTACAACGAGGGTGCGTTGCTTGCGTTTATCACCGACATTTTCATAAGAAGTCATACGAATGCTAAAAAGTCGCTGAAAGATTTAATGAGTCAATTGTACAAGAATTGTTACCTTAAAGGTCGTGGGGCTACAGAAAATGATTTTGTTGATAGTGTAAATACTTTGGCGGAAGCTGATTATCGAGAATTGTTTGAGGCTATTGTCTTTAAGCGAGCCTCATATGAGGGATTCATTGTTGATGCCCTAAATAATTTAGGCTTTGATTTGACTCATAATTCTAATCCTGATTTAGTCGCTTCGCGGCTTGGTTTAAAAACGTCTTTTGTTGGTGGATATCATCAAGTGAGCGCTATTATTCCTGGCTCAGGAGCTGATTTATCTGGCTTGATGATTGGGGACAAAATTTGGGCGGTAAATCATCTTGTGGTTGATGGAAAAATGGAGTCTGCAGTAAAAAACTTCGAAAATGAATCACTTAAATTCACTGTGAATAGAAGGGGAGTAGTTGTTGAACTCATTTTTCCTGAGGCTCATGGCGATTACAATAAGCAAGTTAAAGTCAACAAGTTAGAGATTCCATCGAATCATGCACTGTTAATTTTTCGCTATTGGTCTGGGGTAAAAGTTTGGAAACCGAGTAGGTCAAAAATAGGCTGAGTTACCTTCCAAGCTTTTTGTCATTTAGTCAGATATCTGAATCGGTATTTTAAGAATCGAACGATTGTTTTAGTTCAAAAAACTTTGAGTTTGCATACAATAAGGTATGAAGTTTGGCGTTATTTTAGAAACCAAGTATAAAACTGTTGGTGTTTTCGCAACCCAAACCATGCGAAATCATCAAATTTCTCTAAGGATGCAGTAAATCTGTGTATCAAACAAAACCAAAACTATAACCCAAAAACCCAAAGCCATGATTATCAATGCCTTGTATCACCAAGCGCCAGAAAAAATTATTTCTGAGTTTGAGTGGATTGAGCAAGCCAAGCGCGATCCAGAAAAATTCGGAAGATTGTACAATAAGTATTACGATCAAATCTTCCGTTACGTAAATCAACGTGTTCACTGCTTAGAACTTTCCGCTGATGTAACTTCGCAAGTTTTTTTTAAAGCATTTTGCAATTTACACAAATACCAATTCAAGGGCGTGCCTTTCGGTTCTTGGCTCTATCGAATTGCAAAAAGCGAGATTTATCAAGCTTTCAGAGACAAAAGCAAGCAGCAATTTTCAGATTTTGAGAGCATCGATTTTGCCACTTTTTTTGATTCTTATCAAGAAGATGAAAACGAAGGGAATCTTCATCGTTTGCAAGAATGTTTGCAAGGATTAAAACCATCTGAATTTGAGGTGATTCGCTTAAGGTTCTATGACAAGATGTCGTTTAGAGAGCTTGGCGACGTACTTGGAATCAGTGAGAACAATGCCAAAGTCAAATGCTTTAGGGGTATTGCCAAACTGAAGAAAATGTATTTTAATTCATAAGCCCTTGTTAAAAACGTCTTTTTTCTCTATTTTTTTTGACGCTTAGGATAATTTGTGTAATTTAGCCGCCGTAAAGTGTTAAATCCTTTAGCGTTAAGGATGAAAAAAGATGATTATGGTGAAAAATAGATTAAAGATGAATTTAAGATTTTGTATTGTTTTGACTGGGGTTTTGTTGATGTCTATGGCTGAAACATTCGCTCAGACAAATTATTTCAACTCCTCAAGAAACTGGGCTTTGAATAAAAAGGAAGTTTATTTTGGTATGTCCGCAACTCAGTTTTTAGGTGATTTGGGCGGTGGACCAGGTATAGGCAGAACTAATTCTCCCTTAGATCTTGATTTTCCGGCGACTCGTGCAGGTTTTAATGCAGGATTCCGTTATAGATTCGCTCCGCGTTTCTCAACCAAAACAAACCTCAATTTCTTTTGGGTAAATGGTAATGATGCAAATAGTGATAACGTAGTAAGAAATTCTAGAAATTTGAGTTTCCGTTCAACGGTTATTGAATTGTCTCAGCAGCTTGAATTTATCGTTTGGTATTCTGATAATGTTCGTTCTTCCAGAAAGATGATTAATTCTTACAGAAACAAATCTTCTCAAGTATATTTGTTTGCTGGTGTAGGTGCATTTTTGTATAATCCAAAGGCAAAATATGATGGTGACTGGGTTGCACTACGTCCATTAGGAACGGAAGGTCAGAATATGGCTGATGGTCCTGAGCCATACAAATGGTATAGCTTTTCAGTACCTGTTGGTATTGGATTTAAAACAAGCATTAATAAGTTTTGGCGAATTGGATTCGAATTGGCTTACCATAAAACATTTACAGATTATGTAGATGATGTTTCTGGATCACATTATTATGACCGTGCTGCTCTTGCTGCGAACAACCCAAGGTCTGCAGTTCTTACTGACCGAAGTGTTGTTAATTCAAACTGGTGGAGAGAAGGACAACAGAGAGGTAACGCTGACGACAATGACGCATTTGTTATGTTCAACATTCATGCTATTTACAACTTGTCTTACAAGAAAGGTCCTAAACGTGGCGGCGGAGGTCGTGGTGTAAGAACTAAATTCTAAGAAAAATAAATTTGATTTTAATTTTGGGTGTAAGGTTTGTTAACTTTACACCCAATTTTTTTTTATGTATAAAGCAATCATCCGTCCGACTCTATTTTTATTCAATCCTGAAAAGGTTCATCATTTGTCCTTTTCTATATTGAACATTCTTTTCTATCTTCCGGGGTTTAAATTTTTGGTTCGGAAACGTTTCCTTTTAAATTCACCAAGTAGAGCTACTGAGGTTGTTGGCATTAATTTTCCTAACCCGGTAGGTTTGGCTGCTGGATTTGACAAGAACGCACAATATTTACATATTTTGCCATCTTTTGGGTTTGGTTTTATAGAAATTGGCACAGTGACTCCTTTAGCGCAGCAAGGAAATGAGAAGCCACGACTTTTTCGCTTGAAAAAGGATCAGGCACTAATCAATCGAATGGGCTTTAATAATGACGGAGCAGATGTCATCGTTGAAAGGCTTAAGAAGCGACAATCAGGATTAATTGTTGGAGGAAATATTGGAAAGAATAAAATCACCCCAAATGAGCGAGCGGTTGACGACTATATTATTTGTTTCAATAAGTTGTTTGATTACGTAGATTATTTCGTGGTTAATGTTAGTTCGCCAAACACGCCTGATTTACGAGCACTTCAAGACAAAGAACCTTTGAAGATTATTTTAAATGAGCTGATGCGTTTGAATCTGATGAAGGATAAGGCTAAACCAATCTTTTTAAAAATTGCGCCAGATTTGAATAAAAACCAACTTATTGATATTGTTGACATTGTTGATGAAACAAAAATTGCAGGTGTTATAGCTACAAACACAACGATTTCTCGAGAGAAATTACAAACGAATATTGATGAATTGGATGCCATAGGGGCAGGTGGGCTTTCAGGAATTCCGGTAAAAAACAGATCTACAGAAGTTATAAAGTTTTTAAGTTTACACTCCAAAGGAAGTTTTCCTATTATCGGTGTTGGTGGTATTCACAGTCCAGAAGATGCAAATGAAAAGCTAAGGGCTGGTGCAGTGTTGGTTCAGTTATATACAGGATTTATATACGAGGGGCCTGGATTGATTAAACGTATTCTGAGGGAGTTGACTGTGAATTAGTAGAACATCTTTATTGTATATTTACACATGCAAAAAATCAAGATTATCGAATGCCCGCGTGACGCGATGCAAGGCTTGAAAAGGTTTATTCCAACTGAGGATAAAATTATGTATGTCAATTCGTTGCTAGGGGTTGGCTTTGATACTATTGATGTGGGCAGTTTCGTTAGTCCACGCGCCGTGCCTCAAATGGCTGATACAGCAGAATTATTGAATCGCATTGATTTGTCAAATTCTAAATCCAAATTGTTAACGATAGTTGCTAATTTGAAAGGAGCTCAGCGGGCAGTGGAATTTGAAGAAATCTTTTTTTTGGGTTACCCTTTCTCTATTTCTGAGACATTTCAAATGAGGAATACCAATGCCACAATAGAGGAATCACTCAGCAGGTTACACGACATCAATGACCTATGCATTGCCAAAAACAAGAAGTTAGTTGTTTATATTTCTATGGGCTTTGGAAATCCTTACGGAGATCCTTGGTCTTCTTCTTTAGTGACGGATTGGAGCCTGCGATTGCGTGAAGAACTCAAGGTAGAAATACTTTCTTTGTCTGACACAGTTGGCTCAGCTAGTGTAGAAACAATTAAATCTGTTTTTGATGAAATCATGCCAAATGTCAATGGTTTTGAGATAGGTGCCCATCTTCATGCTACCCCTAATGAGTGGCAGTTGAAGGTAAATGCTGCTCTAGAGTCAGGATGTCATAGAATTGATGGTGCAATTAGGGGTCTCGGAGGCTGTCCTTTTGCAACCGATACATTAACAGGAAATTTACCCACAGAGGAAATGGTAGCTTGGTTAGATTCACGGGGATTTGAGACAGGACTCAATATCGAGAAATTAGCAGAATCTGTGCTTATTGCAAAACAAATATTCTCTAATCTATGAAAAGAAAAACCTATGTAATGCTAAGTTTTTTGGCTATTTCTATTATCTGTTTTGTGTCATGTACAGATGGTGAAAATAGTTGGGGGAGCAATGAAGATTTTGAGGTGGACACAATTGTTGTTCTTAATTATTTTGACGATGCTGATTTTGAGGAAGAGCTTTTTCAAAAGCTACTCTTAGAAATAGGTCTTTGCTCAATGACGCCTACGCCACAGTTTGGGCCAGATACCTTAATGAAACCTTTATGTTCTCCAAAAAACTACAAGTTTTTTAAGTACAATAGTTCTATGTCCTGGAACGATGGTTTTGGATTAGAAATTCGCGCTACGGTGGATGATTTTCCACTTCGACGTTTCATTTTATTTGAAAGGGTGGATAGCAAATTGATTAAAATGCGTGGATTTGTCGCTAATTTGGCTGAATTACATTCAACACCTTCTGGCTATTATGATTTAATGTTACTTTTTCCAGATCGCGAAGCAGGATCGTTTGTGGTTAAATTTGTTTGGAACAACGAAGATTTGAATTACGAATATGCATCCCTTGAGGCAATTGATGGTTATCCCGTTAAAAAGGAGCGTCAAGATTCGTTGAGTAATGTTGTTTTGCAACGTCTTACTGAAAACAATATGTTTTTCTAACGTCTATCAGTTTACTCTTTTATGCTTAGTTCTACTTTAGAGTAGGATTATATTTTATTAAACATTATGGATTCTATTGCATCGCCTACCAGTACACGTATTATGTAGGTGCCTGGATTTAAGAATTGTATGTTTAACGATTCAATCGGGTATTCTTCGCTCATTATAAGTCGTCCCATACAATCTAGGATTTCCACGCGCTGAATAGTTTTGTTTGCAACAAATGAAATAAAATCTCTTGAAGGATTTGGATAAATTCGAACCAAATCACTATCAGTAAAAGAAGGCACATTTACAGGGTTGTTGATTTCGAATTGGATGTCGTCTAGGTACAATTTGAATCCTTGATTGGTGTGATTGACAAAAGCCAAATATACATCTTGGTTAACATAACCTGAATCGCTCAAATTGATTGATCGCTCCGTCCAATATGGAAATTCATTATTCAATCGGAATAGCGTGTCTGTAAAGTCTTCTATATCTGTGCCTGTTGTGGATATGAGAACCATAATCCAGTCTGGAAATGATGGGTCGTGCGACATTGATTTCCAGGAAACGATATTTCCATAAGCACCAAGTGAAATTTGTGGTGTAATCAAAAGTCTAGAGGCTTGAGCTTCGGGCACAAAATAGGAGGTAGACCCTGCTATTTTATTTACCAAATTAAACGGATCTTGCAAACCAATCCACGCAGGTTGAAACGCTTGAACGCTTGGATGTACTGTGTGTCCATCTCCATCAACTACAAGCCAAGAACTGGATATACCGTTTTCAAAATCTTCCAAAAGTACAACCTCTTGAGCCAATGATAAGCCTAGGTTCATCAAAACAAAACTGAGCAATAAATTTTTCATATTGCAAAAGTACGAGAAACATACTGAATTATTGTCGTGGTGCGTTATTTTTGTCGTCAGTTTCTGATAACGAAGATTAATTGACAGTTCTTCTGAGCTCCTTTCAATAAAAATCGCAAGGAAATGAATAATTTTTTCCGGAATTGTTGTTAGATAAAATTTATATTCTATATTTGCACTCCCAAATTTGGGGGTTGTTCTTTATTTCGGCCCATTCGTCTAGTGGTTAGGACGCAAGGATTTCATCCTTGTACAGGAGTTCGATTCTCTTATGGGCTACAGGTATTAGCAATTAAAAAATTTGGCCCGTTCGTCTATCGGTTAGGACTTCAGATTTTCATTCTGGCAAGAGGGGTTCGATTCCCCTACGGGCTACAAACGAGCACATTGCTCATTTAAATTATATTTTTAGATTATGGCAAATCATAAGTCTGCATTAAAGAGAATTCGTTCGAATGACGCAAAACGTTTAAGAAATCGTTTTGTACACAAGTCAACACGTACTGCAATTAGAAAATTGAGAGTTACAACTGATAAATCGGTTGCTGAAACGGTTTTACCACGTGTAATTGGAATGATTGACAAGCTTGCTAAAAGAAACATCATTCACAAGAACAAGGCGTCTAACTTGAAATCAGGTTTGACGGTTTTTGTAAACCAATTGTAAGCTTTTTCTTTCGAAAGATAGTTAATGGAGGTTTAACGACCTCCTTTTTTTGTGCGCACATATGACGTGGAATCAATTTATAGAGCAAGAGAGCAAGAAAAACTATTTTAGGTCTTTACAAGCATTTATAGAGTTTGAGAGAACGAAATATGATGTTTTTCCCCCAACTAAATTGCTGTTTCGAGCTTTCGAGTTATGTCCTTTGAGTCAGGTTGTTGTGGTGATTCTAGGGCAAGATCCATACCCGACTATTGGACATGCGAATGGTTTGGCTTTTTCTGTAGACAAGAATGTAAAACCGCTTCCAAAATCCCTCCAAAATATTTTCAAAGAACTACAAGCAGATTTAGGGATTGAAGCTCCTGAAAATGGCGATTTAGAACCATGGGCAAAGCAAGGTGTTTTATTGTTGAATACGGTTTTAACAGTTCGTGCTGGTTGTTCTTATAGTCATGCACATAAAGGTTGGGAACAATTCACTAACACTGTAATTGAAGAGCTAAATAAGCATTCAACTCCAATTGCATTTATGCTGTGGGGAAAGAATGCTAGAGAAAAAAAATCTTTAATCAGCAATCCCAATCATTTGATTTTGGAATCTGTTCATCCATCCCCATTAAGTGTCTACAGAGGCTATTTTGGAAGTCGTCAATTCAGTCAAGTAAATGCTTGGCTCGAAAAAATGTATCGAAATCCTATTGCATGGTAAATGCTGTGCATGTAATTTTTACTTTTGTGGACTATGAACTTAAAAAATGATTTAATATTAAGGGCTGCTCGAGGTGAAGACATTGAGCGCTACCCTGTTTGGCTGATGCGTCAGGCAGGCAGAATTTTGCCAGAATATCGGGCTATCCGAAATTCTCTGTCTGGTTTCAAAGAATTGGTGGAAACACCTGAGCTGGCCATGGAAGTTACCATACAGCCTGTAGATATATTAGGTGTAGATGCAGCCATTATCTTTTCTGATATTTTAGTTGTACCTGAAGCTATGGGTCTGGAGTATCAAATGTTAGAAAAACGTGGTCCATGGTTTGAGCAAACTGTACGGACACAAAGCGATTTGTCGAAAATTGATTTGAACATTGATGTTGAAGACCGTCTTGGCTATGTTTTAGAAGCGATAAAACTAACCAATAAAGAATTGAACGGTCGTGTTCCCTTAATTGGATTTGCTGGTGCTCCTTGGACCATATTTTGTTATATGACTGAAGGGCAAGGATCAAAAACGTTTTCAGTAGCCCGAAAGATTTTATATACTAATCCTGAATTGGCTCATCAGTTGTTGGAAGCCATCACAGATGTCACCATTAAGTATCTTCAAGCCCAAATTCGAGCTGGGGCACACATGTTGCAATTGTTTGATTCATGGGCTGGAATTCTTGGTCCAGAACATTACGCCACTTTTGCCATGCCATATATTGAGAAAATTGCTGATGCCATAACTGGGGTTCCGCTTACCTTATTTTCGAAAGGCGCATACCATTCCTTTGAAGCTTTAGCAGCGCTTCAATGTAATACGATTGGTGTTGATTGGCAGATGGATATGTCTTTGGCAAGGAAATTGGTTGGTAATGAGAGAACGCTTCAAGGGAATTTAGACCCGTGTGCGCTATATGCTTCTGATGAGCAGATTGTTGAAATGACAAATGTTTTACTAAAAAGCTTTGAAAGTAGAAGACATATTGTAAATTTGGGACATGGTGTATACCCGGATGTTGACCCCGAGAAGGTGAAAATTTTTGTAGAAACAGTTAAGAACTTTAAACTATAGAATTATGAAGAAGTATTTTTTATTTGCTGGTATGTTGACTACATCAATGATGTTTGCTCAAACTGGAGAGAATTTAGTAGAAAACGGTAGCTTTGAGAGTATTACCGGAAAAGGCCCTAAAAAACTAGGAGGCCTAGAGGCAGCTGCAGGTTGGATTTCTGCAACTGGGGCAAAAGCAGATTTGTTTCTTAAAGACAAGAAGTTGCCAGAGATTGATCCGGAGAAGAACATATATGGGAGCGAAGTCGCACAAGATGGTGAGATTTTTGCAGGGGTGATGGTCTACACCCAGGGTAACAAACAGCCCCGGTCTTATATGACTTCAAAGTTGAGAGAGCCCCTAAAGAAGGGTCAATCGTATTGTGTTAAATTTTATGTTTCTCTTGGCGACAACTCGAAATTTGCAACAAATAACATCGCTGCGCATTTCTCAAAAAAGGACATATCTATTACAGACAAGAAGTCAATAATAGACAAGCCTCATGTAAGAGATGTAAACAACCGCGTTTTTAGTGGCACATTTAGCTGGGAACGTGTTTGTGGCACCTACATTGCGGATGGCACAGAAAAATATATTTCGATAGGAAATTTTAATATGACTGAAGAAACTAAAGTAGAAAAGATTAAAAAGGACCCATCTAACAAGAATCCACAAATAGGTGGTGCGTATTATTTTATTGACAACATCACTGTGCAATTGCTTGAAGATGACGAGCGTTGTGATTGTGGTTCGGATGAATATGTTGAGCTAGGGTCTTCCGTGATTTATTCAAAGAGTGATTTCATTAAAGATAACATGACTCTTGAGGAAAAACTCAACGCATCAACTGTTTATTTCGGTTTTGGTCGTGATATGATTACTGGAAGTGCCCAAAATGATTTGGATAGAGTGGTAAAATGGATGAAAGAAAATCCGAATGTTCGTGTTCGAGTAGTCGCTCACATCGACGAAGAGGAAGCAAAAGTGGCTTTGGATAATGCTGTTTATAAAGGAGTGGCAATGCGCCGTGCCAATAGCGTTATTAAATATCTAGTAGATCAAGGAATTGATGAGTCTAGATTAATTGCAACAGATAAGGGTGAGCGCTCACCTGCTCCTACAGACGGAGATGATGCGGAGCTAAATCAAGCAAAAAATAGACGTGTTGAGTTTGTGACAATCAAATAAGAGAATCGTTTGTCAAATGGAATCCTCCGCCGGTTTGTCGGGGGATTTTTTTTGAAATTTTAATTCAATAATTCAACAAACAAATTATCTTCCAATGCTTGATGCTCCTCTAACATCAGAGAAAGTCGCTCTATTTTGAGAAGAAGAATGCGAAGTGATAAAAGTTCGGAAATGGGAGCAAGCTTAGTCTCTATGTCAATCAGCATTTGGGCAAGTATCAATTCATAATTATCATGTTTATTGATGAAATCTTCTATTACATTGCCTAAATCTTTAGTTTCTTGAATTGAAGGAAAAACCATAATTTCTTCCATAAAAAAATGGTCATTGAGATGTTCTTGAAAGCGTAAAAATTTTTTGTAAATAGTTGATATCTCTTGATTTAACGATAAGTTGTTGTTTTTAAGGAGTGCCCAAAAATGCAGATCAATTTCTGGCAATAGTTTTTCTGAAATATTGGCGTGTTGTTCTTTTAGCTGAGCAATGATTAACGCCTGAGTTTTTACTGAAGCAGGTAATTGACTTGCAAACTCTGCAGGTTGTATAGTCTCTATTTTCATAATACTATTTTTTTGTCAAATTACGCACTATTTAAATTTGTCTGCAATACCTTTTTTGGGGTAAATTTTATCTTTTTGGTTAATAATTGAGAGTTTTTCGTCTACACGATGAAATTCAGATGATTCTTTTTTAAATTTGTGCCATGAATTTATTAATGCTTCGTCGTCCTTGGAAATTGGCTCTAATGAGTGGTTTATTGATGGCCTTATCTTTTCCTGAAATAGGTGATTTGAATCTTTTGATGGGTGTTGCATGGGTTCCTTTATTGTTAATGGAGGATTCTTTAAAAGACGAAAAAAGAGCGGGATGGAAAGTTTTTGGATGGGCATATTTCACGTTTTTACTTTTTAATATCATTACGAGCTACTGGATTTATTTTTCAGATCCGATTGCCTCGATTTTGGCCTTTTTAGCCAATTCCTTGTTGATGGCGATTACTTTTTGGTTGTACCATTTCACCAAGAAACATGTGGGTGAAAAGCAGGGTTATATTGCCTTTGTTTTTTATTGGCTGGCTTTTGAATATTTACATTACAATTGGGAGCTCTCTCATCCTTGGCTCACCCTAGGAAACGTTTTTGCGAACGCCCCAATTTTGGTTCAATGGTATGAATGGACCGGCGCTTTGGGTGGAAGTATTTGGTTATTGGTAACGAATTTATTGGTGTTTGGCATTTTGCTTCAAATTCAAGATGAACTTGAAGATCGCCGCCGCATGAAAACTTTCGCTATAGTTTTGGCGCTTTGGCTTATTGTGCCAGTAACATATTCTATTTTGCGCTATTTAACCTATAAAGAGACAATGAACCCGATTGAAGTTGTAGTTTCTCAGCCCAATGTGGATTCTTTTAATGAGAAATTTGGAGAAAACATGTTGAGTTCACGTCAACAATTAGACTCTGTTTTGATACCAATTCAGCCATTTATTACTGATGATACTCGTTTTGTTTTGGCTCCAGAAACTGCAATACCTTTTGAGTTTAATGAGCGGGATTTTGGATTAGGTTATCCAGAACATGATATTTTGTACGATGCCATTAAAACTTGGAATGGTCCTGATTTATTGATTGGCGCCTCTACAGGAATGATTTACAACCACAAGAATTCTGCTGCTTCTAGAGATTTGGGAGATGGACGGTTTTATGAATCTTATAACACAAGCGTTCACATGAGCTTAAGAAAATCGCCTAAGTTTATTCATAAATCCAAATTGGTTTTGGGTGTAGAACGAATCCCTTTTGTATCTCAGCTTCCTATTATGGAACATTTTGCGATGCAAATGGGTGGCACTTCTGGAACATTGGGTGTTGAGAAATATGCAAAGAATTTCACTGGTCAAGATATTCAATTTGCTCCCTTGGTGTGTTATGAATCTATTTATGGAGAATGGGTAGCTGAATTTGTGCGCAATGGTGCACAGGTTCTATTTATTATTACAAATGATGGTTGGTGGAGAGAAACGCCAGGATATAGGCAACATTTTACCTTTGCCAGACTGCGTGCCGTTGAAACTCGCAGGTCGATTGCTCGAAGCGCCAATACAGGTTCGTCTGGCTTCATCAATCAACGGGGCGATGTTTTACAAATGTCTGGATATGATGAGCAATTGGCCATGAGAGAAACAATCAATTTGAACAATACCCTGACTCCCTATGTGATATATGGCGACATGATTGGAAGGATTTCGTGGTTTGCTGCGATTTTGATTTTGATTTTGACTGCTGTTCGATTTGTCAGGAAATTTGGCCAGCGGACGCCTTATGGAGGGCGGTCTTGATTTTTTTTCATTGCGCTATAACGGGCACTTCTTAAGACTTAAACAGCTTGAATTGAAATGTGAATATCTCATCCAAAGCGCATTTGACACGTCTTTTTATTAGTCGACTTTTATCATATTCGCGTCATAATAAATTATAATTTATTTTATGAATTACCCAATGCGCTCAGCACAGCAATTGCGGAAACAACAGCAACTTATTTGACGGATTTTTCAAAAACCTTTATGCGATTAAAATGGTTTTTTAATTCATCTTAACGTTTTCAATTTTTCTTTTCTTAGTCTAGATCTTTTTTCAACTTGTTGAATCAACTTTTCCATAGATTGAACGAGATTCCCTATCTTCGTTTTTAAAATTGGCGCAAGCGTGATAAAGGATAGTTTAATTATTGGTATTTGTGGTGGAAGTGGCTCTGGGAAGACAACTATTATCCATGAATTGATGCACTTGCTGAAAGCTCATCGTCCGGCGCTTTTGAGTATGGATAACTATTACAAAGACATTCATGAGCAAGAAGTCGATGAATTGGGTAAAATAAATTTTGATTTACCTACTGCGATTGATTCTGAGAAGTTTTGTTCTGATTTAAAAAAGTTACGACACAGTGAATCGCTACATTTGAAAAAGTATCAATTCAATATCAAAGACAGGGAGGAATTCATAGACATTCCTCATTCTAAAGTTATATTGACTGAGGGTATTTTTCTTTTCAATATACCTGAGGCTATGGAAATGATTGATGTAAAGATTTATGTTGAATTGGATCACCAATTACAGTTTGAGAGGAGATTGCAGCGCGATGTTGTGGAACGGGGATATGATGAAAAAGCTGTTCGTTACCAATGGCAAAATCATGTGATGCCTGCGTTCAAAGCGTTTATTGAAATTCATAAAAAAGAGGCCGATATAATTGTGGGCAATGATGGAGATTTGAGTCATTTGGTTGATCAGGTGGATAGACACGTATTATCACATCCTTTTATTAGTCGTTTTTGTTATGCCGTAAATCAATAAGATGGGTGAGATATGGGTGAGATACGGTCGATATAAACAGCTCATTTTCGCTGCGTTATTTGGTTTTTTGGGTTTTATCCTTTACCAAGACATATATTTCCCCAATAAAAAAAAGGATCTTAAAAAATTTGAAAAGCGGTTTCAGGATAAAGTAGATTATTTGTCGCGGTCCATCGAAGAATTTAGCAATTCTGTGAACTATGGGGATGAGCTCAGTGTAATTTGGGACAATACGAGAAAGTTCCGCAATTCTGGATACGACTACTTAGTTTTTCATAATGATTCCTTGCTCTATTGGACAACAAATCACATTGCCGGTGACCCAAACCTAATCAAAGATGCTGAGGATCAGGTTTTGCTTTTAGAGAATGGATGGTATTACAAAACAACCAGGAAATCAGATGATTACACCATGGTTGGCTTGTTTCTAATAAAGAGAGAATTTCCTTACGAAAATGAGAGTTTGCTTAACGAATTCAATCCCGAATTGAAGTTCAATTACCAAGCCTCTTTGAGTAAGATTTCTGACGAAAATGACATTTATTTTTCGAATAGAAACTTTGCGTTTTCTGTGAATGACATCAGACGGGCCAGCCATCACCCTTTGCTCGAAATTCTTATTTTCTCTGTTTTTGTATTATTTGGATTCTTTTTGGTTTATGGTCTTTGGCGTTTGTTTAAGGAACAAAAATCTGAAGAAAGTAAAAGATGGTTTCTCCTGCCACTTTTATTTTTTCTTGGGATAATTCTGCTGCGATATTTGTTGACTAAACTCAACTTGCCGCACTTCTTTCCAGATTTTGAGTTGTTTAACCCAGAGGTGTTTGCTTCTACAGGAATTCCGACATTGGGCGACTTGATTATCAACATGGCATTTTTAATCATCTTCACCGAGCTTGTGGTGCATGTGCTTCGCAGATTTTCCTTGGAGCAGCGTCCTTTACTGAGTAGAATGTTAGGCGCATTATTTTTCTTTGTTTTTCTCCTCATAAGTTACATTACTACATCAATCATTACAGAAATTATTGGTGATTCCGATGTTCCTTTGGGTTATTACAACTTCATGTCCCTTTCGCCTTTTTCTTTTGTCTTTTTGGTCATTTTTTTTACTATTCTTTGGAGTTATTTCAATATTTCAACTGCGCTTCTAAGGTTTGTTAGCCATACTGAATTGTCAAAAAGTGTTTTGGGTGCTCTTTGGTTTGTTGGTTGTTCGCTTTACATTGTTTATGGTGTCATCACCGACACTTATTTTTTGATTGTAGCGGCCATGCCCATCATATTTAGTTTAGCTATTTTGCTCATAAAACCTTGGAAAACTTGGCGATTTAGCTTTTCACAGGTCATAATTTTATTAGGTGTATTTTCCTTGTATTTGTCTTTGCAGCTCAACCTGACCCTTAATAAAAAGGAGTTGGAGATTAGGGAGATGTATGCCAAAAAATTGATTTCAGAGAAGGACTTGGAAACTGAAATTGAATTTGATGCGCTTTCACAAGAATTAAGCAAATCAGATTTTTTATTGGATTTTTACGCCAATCCGGATTTGAATCAATTGTCAGACCTAGTGAGATTTCTTGAACGCAGGTATTTTCAGGGATATTGGACACGTTATGAGGTAGATTTTTATTTCTATGATCAGCACAAAAATCCCATTTCAACTTTTGTTCAAATCAACGATGACCCAGCTGGACGTTTGGATACACTAATTAAGTCCGTGGGTGAGGCATCCGAGATGAATCCATATATCTTTTATGTATCGGATTTTTCATGCAATTTGAGTTATGTGGTTCGTCAACCAATTAGTGATTCATCGAAACAAAGTTTTGGCTGGCTTTATCTAGGTTTGCGATCTAAGGTGATACCACAAGAAATTGGGTTTCCAAGACTTCTTTTAGATGAAAACTCCAAAGTATTTTTTAAATTGGAGGATTATAACATGGCGAAATATGTTCATGGCAAATTGGTTACACGTTTTGGTTCTTACAATTTCCCGCTATCCATTGGTTCATTTTTGATAGATTTTGAGAATAAGTCGGGTGTTCTTTCTGATGAAGATTATGTGCATCAAGTAACACATGGCGAGAGTAATAAAACGATTGTATTGTCAAAGCCTAAAGTAGGATTAGAGGAATATATTACTACATTTTCTTTTCTGTTTTCAACTTTTGGTTTGCTGCTTATCATTAATCTAATTGCATCAGGACGTTTTCTTTCGCGTTGGGGGAAAATCAAATTGGCCTTTAGAATTCAACTTATTTTTATACTATTGGTGTTTTTCTCTCTTCTTTTTTCGGGTATAGGTACAGGTACTTATGTGCAGCGACAATATAAAATCTATCAAGAGGGATTGCTTCGCGAGAAGGTAAGTTCTGTTCAAAAAGAATTGTACGACAAATTGGCGTTCGAGGTAAATTTACAATCCCCGGTGATGAGTAACTATTTGGAATATTTGTTGCACAAGTTTTCTTCTATTTTTGTCACAGACATCAACATGTACGACCCCAAAGGACAGCTAATTGCTTCTTCTAGGCCCGAAATTTATAATTTAGGTTTAATTGGTTCGCAAATGAATCCTCGTGCCTTTCGTCAGATGTATCACCGCATGTTGAGTTTGTATGTGAACAATGAAAGTATAGGAAATCAAAATTATTTATCGGCCTATGTACCCCTGATGAACAGCAAAGGAAAATTAATCGCCTATATAAACTTGCCTTATTTTGCTAAGCAGAATGCCTTTGAAAGCGAAATTGCTGGTTTTCTCTCTGCGATTATTAATATTTTTGTTTTGTTGTTTGCTGTAAGTATTGTGATTGCTGTTTTTGTTACGAGTAGAATTGTTGATCCTTTGAAGCAGATTCAAATTGGTTTGTCGGGCTTTAAATTAGGTAAAGAACAGAAACCGATACAATACAAGGGCGATGATGAAATTGGCGTATTGGTCCGGGAATACAACACAAAATTGCTTGAATTACAAGAAAGTAGTGAGAAGTTGGCAAGAAATGAACGTGAGATGGCATGGCGAGAAATGGCCAAACAAGTCGCACACGAAATAAAGAATCCGCTTACGCCAATGAAATTGCGGATACAGCATTTTCAAAGATCTTTTGACCCGAATGCTGAAGATTCTGAACAACGAATAGCCCAGTTTTCAGATTCGCTTATAGAGCAAATAGAGGCCTTAACCAATATTGCCAATGAATTTTCGAATTTTGCCAAAATGCCTAGAGCCAATATGGAGCGCATGGATGTTGTGCGGGTTGTGCGTTCTGTAGTTGATACTTTTTCTGCTGAAGAACACGTACAAATTGAAACCAATTTCCCCAAAGATGAGGTGTTTATTGATGCCGATAAAGAGCTAATGCTTCGTGTTTTCAATAATTTGGTTAAAAACGCGATTCAAGCAATACCAAAAGAGCGTTGGGGGCTCATCGTTGTATCACTAAATGAAGGACTAAACGACGTATTGATTTCAGTGCAAGATAATGGAAGCGGCATCAGTGATGAAATGCGGGATAAGATTTTTGTGCCTAACTTTACCACCAAATCAACTGGCACTGGATTGGGACTTGCCATGGTAAAACAAATCATCGAATCACACAATGGCACCATTGAGTTTGACAGCAAACCAGGGAAAACAGTATTTACAGTCCGACTACTAAAACAAACAATGACAGATGTCTAGCATAAATAATTCACTTTTTTACATTACACTTTTGTCTTTTTTGCTTGTTTCATGCTCGCAAAAATCAGATTCTAATTCACCATTTGAAGAATTTATGTATTCTAAAATGGAAAGTCCATATGTGTATGTTTTTCAAGACAGCTTGAATCCTTTTTTCGAGCGTTTCGAGCGTATAGTTACTTATAACGACCCTTTAGGAGATCATATGCTCATTGAGTTTTACAACGCAGATTTCGTTTTGGTCGAATCTTTTGATTTACTTCAAGACAAACAATATCAAGTGCTTAGTCATTACTTGTATGTGGGTTCACAACAAATTGTAGCCGAGGTGCGTGATTCCACCTACATCCCTTGGGAAGGAAGCGGAGTTTTTGCATCAAGTTTTCCTGGAACGGTAGATTCCATCATGTTCATTATTCGCAACAAACGCAGTCTAACTGACAAGCGAGGCACTTTTGAATGGAAGGGAGAAGAAATTGAAACCATTCAAATCACGGATAGTGTTTATACGCTTGCCATAGATCTTAAAAATCAGCGTGAAAAACCCGCAAATGGAGTGCTTATCCACGAGTATGCAAAAGGAATGGGCAAAGTAAGAATTCGAACCAAAGACGGCACATCGAATTTGGTTTTAAAAGCAATTTTGACTGAAGCTGAATGGAAAACTTTAATAACTAAATAAATCAGTGTAATAATGAAGTGTTTTTATTTAACGGTATTTTTCAGTCTGTGTTTAGGGCAAAGTCATGCACAAAAGAAGCCGCTTTCTCATCAAGACTATGACATTTGGAGCACTTTGAAAAATTATATTTTCACTGATAATGGTCAATGGATGTCTTATGAGTCAATTCCTTATCGAGGTGATGGGTATGCCATTTTAATGAAGAGTGATTCTACACAGGTTTCTCGTTTTGAACGCATGAGTTCTTTGTTTTTCTCTGTTGATGGGCAATATTTTGCGGGTCTCGTGAAGCCACAGTTTGACACACTTCGAAAACTAGAATTAGATAAAGTAAAAAAGGACAAATGGCCTAAAGATACCCTTGTCGTGCACCTGTTGGAAAAAGATTCAACCATAAAAATTGCGAAAATCATCGATTCAAAGTTGGCTTTAAAAGGCTCTTGGATTGCTTATCGAAATTTAGACAAGGCTGCTATTGAGAACGCTTTAACTAATTCAAAGAAAAAATGCAGGCTCTTCAAAAGAAAGAGATCAGCTTCCGAAGAGAAGAAAACAGAGTCAGACGGCAAGGTACTTGTTTTATGGAATCCTTTGACTGGACTTAAGCATACATTCGATTATGTCACGGCCTATGATTTTTCAGATAGCGCCAAATATCTATCTTTAGTTACTCATGATAAGCGCGACAAAAAGGATTATTATCAATTGAATATTCTAACTACTAAAAATGCTCAATCGGTTTATCAATCTGATACTTTTACATCGGTTGGTAAATGGACTTGGGACAAATCGGAGCGCTACTTTGCTTTTTTAGCATCGAAGGATACCAATTCGAATAACAAGCACTTCTCCTTGTATCACTTGGAGCTCTCAATTGACCCTGTTTTGCGCATTGTTGATAGTTTGGTTTTGAATCATCCAGAAAAATTCATTCCGAGTAATTTTGGTCAATTGGCCTTTGCAGAAGATGATAATCGATTGTTTTTTGGTATTGCACCGAAACCAACTTATGACGCCAAAGACACCTTAACCAAAGACGAAAAAGTGGCATTAGATATTTGGCATTGGGAAGATAAAAAATTACAGCCGCGTCAACTACTTAGTTTAAACAGGGACAAAAACAGTTCTTGGCTAACTTCATATGACTGGGAAGCAGGTAGACTAGATGTTTTGGAAAATGACACTTTGAGGGTGCGTTTTAACAGTCAGCAGACAGAGGTTTTTTTGGCGTACTCAGATGATGCTTATGCTGTTGGGCAAGACTATTCTATGCCTTGGGTTGAAAATGAATATTTGGTGCGTACAGGTGGATTTAACCCGCAATTGATTGGCACGGGAATAGCTTATTTTTCTCAATTCTCTCCCGATGGAGAATTCTTGGTTTCGTATCGTGCAGACCAAAATCAATTTTATTTGGCGCTCGTTTCTGGAGGTCGTTCGGCATGTTTGACTTGCGGAATCAAGGAGAACTGGCTCGAAGATGTTAATGGTGAGCCCCGTGAGCCTCAGCCTGAAATGCGCTTATATTGGGAAAACGACCGCGAACATTTGTGGTTTTTGACTAAGAATGAAGCATATCGAATTAATATCGACAACCAAGAGTTTACGCACATCACGAAAGGAATAGGCAAAGAATTGAAACAAGAGTTTTCTTTGATTTCTTGGGACAGTGATTCACTCTATTTAGACCCAAATCGCTCTTGGATGCTAGGATTTAGCATGCTTACTAAGGAAACGAATATTTATGGATTAGACAACAATATGCCATTTTTAAAAAAATCGGTTTATGCTGATATTCGAAGCTTGAAAAAAGTTAAAGACGCAAATTTGGTGTTATACCGTATTTCTACGGTTACAGATTATCCTGATTTGACTTTAGATAATTTGGATTTCACTGCGCCTAGACTGCTTACGAACGTCAATTCACAGCAGGCGGAATATAATTGGGCAAAAGTTGAATTGGTGACATGGAAAACAGTGGATGGTGTTGAGCTTGAAGGCTTGTTGTACATGCCTGAAAATCTGGATACTTTGAAGTCTTATCCCATGATTGTTTATTACTACGAATTGAATAGTGAAAATATTCATCGTCATTGGACTCCTCGACCAACCGCAAGTATTGTATTTCCTACGGAATATGCTTCTGCTGGTTATGTTATTTTTGTTCCGGACATTCGCTATAAACCGGGTTATCCTGCACAAGGTGCGTATGATTGCATCATGTCGGGGACGGATCATATTTTGGCGAAATACAAATTTATCGACGCCAACCGCATGGGCTTACAAGGACAAAGTTGGGGTGGTTATCAATCAGCACAATTGATTACGATGACTACGCGCTACAAAGCTGCGATGGCTGGAGCTCCTGTATCTAATATGTTTTCAGCCTATGGCGGAATTCGATGGGGAAGTGGTATGAGCAGACAATTTCAATATGAGCATTCACAAAGTCGTATCGGATTTACGATTTGGGAACGTCCGGATTTGTATTTGCTCAATTCCCCAATTTTCCACTTACCGAAAGTGCAAACACCTTTGTTAATTATGCACAATGATGATGACGGTGCTGTGCCTTGGTATCAAGGAATCGAATTGTATATGGGTCTCAGACGTTTGCAAAAACCCGTGTGGCTACTCAACTACAACGGAGATGAACACAACCTGATGATTGAAGCCAATCGACGTGATTTAAGTATCCGTATGCGTCAGTTTTTCGACTTCTACCTCATGGGCGCAGAAATGCCAGACTGGATGAAGCAGGGAGTGAAAGCCGTTGATAAGTAAGTTTTTATGCTTTGACAGAGCTTTTTCTTATCCCATTCCAAACTTCACTCCTGCAAATATTGTTCTTGGCCTGTTTGGTCCATAAATATAGCCTGCATCGCGATTCATTCCTGAGTCAAAATCTTGCTGATAGCTGTTCAATATATTTTGCATGCCCACAAAAAACTGTATTTTAAAGGCATCTTTTGTTTGCAAGGTATATGCGATTTTAATATTACTTTCAATAAATTGAGGTGTTGTTTTGAGCACAGTTTCCTCTGTTGATGCATTGATAACGTGAGCCACAGTCATCTGGCCTGTATACACGGACGAATAAGAAAGCATCCAATTTTTGTTGGGCTTGTAAATCAAAGTAAGGTAGCCATATTGATTGGGTGTGCGCAAAATGCTTGTTGTGGATGTCGCTGGTCGGGTATCATTTGGATCGATAGGCTGCCAAATCCTTTCTTGTTCATTGTATCGCGCCAATTGAATAGTCGCTCCAGATTGAATAATCCATTTTTGTCCAATGGCAACGTTGAATTCTAAGTTACTGCCCAAAACGTAAGCGCCTGAGCCGTTTCTCTTTGTGATTACCGCAACGCCATTGTCAAGTTCTTGTTGGTCAGATAAGATGAATGGATTATTCAATTGCGTATAAAAACCTTCTACAACTACATTGAATTGCTTTTTCCCGTGCATTTTATCGTAATTCAAGGATAAGGTGTAACTGTTCGATCGCTCTGTAACAAGATTTGAGTCTAAACGAATGAATTTTGCTGCGCCACCTACTGTTTCTATGTGCAAGTCTTCATTGAAGGCCTGAGGCGCTCGATAGCCCTGAGCAAATGAAGCCCGAATTTTGAGTTTTGGTGAGATTGAGTACAACGATGAAATTCTAGGCACTGCGACAAACATAGATTTTTTGTCTCTAAATTGGTAATCTTGAAGTTCGTGGTTGCCATTAATATTGATGTAATCTAAGCGCCCTCCGATTAATATTTTTAGTCTTTTGATAGGATTCAATTCAAATTGAATGTAATTACCTAAAGTTCCAACAGTTTGGTTAATTCTTCTATTGTAACCAGGCATGGCATCTCTAACTCGATTTATGTTGAATTCTGAACCTGAAGTAAGCATTATATTTTCTGTTATTTCAAAAGAATATTGAACACCTGTAATAGCTGAAATATCATCTGAGTTGCCATAAGCATTTAACGCAAGTAATTGACTTTCACTTAGACTGTCGTTTGGTGAAAGGAGGCTGCCGCCAGCGCCGTAATAACTGTTTCTGTCAACGGTTTGAGCAGATAAGTATGTTGACAATTTGTGTCGGTAGTTCTTCGAGTAATGCTCGAATGAGGCATTGAAACTTACAATGTTGTGTCTTAGTTGTTCTGACAGTGCTGTTTGGTGAGGTTCTAAATCGAACCCGTTTCCACCCCTTCGGAACTCATTGATTAAATAGACACCTAATTTTAATTTGCTTCGCGCTTTTATGTCCCAAAATGCATCAAAACCCATGGTTGAATTTCGCAATTCAGTTATTTCTGAGAAGTCGTCATTGTTGGCATCCCATGGTTTACGAGCACGGTTTAAGGCAAAAAAAGTTATCCCCTTTTTGAAATCGTCGCTTACCAATGATGCATTGAAAGTTAAAGTTCTATCCGGTGTGTTTAGATTGATGAAAGATTGATTGAATCCTACCTCAAAACTATTTTGAATCGGATCCTTTGTGATTATATTTACTGTTCCAGCAATGGCATTGCCCCCAAATAGTACCGAGCCTCCTCCGCGAATAATTTCTATCCTTTCAACCATATTTGCTGGTAACATTTCCAGGCCATAAACACCCGCCAAGGCAGAAAATATGGGACGACTGTTAATCAGGATTTGAGAATATGCGCCATCTAATCCATTCATTCTTAGCTGAGTGAACCCGCAGTTTTGGCAGTTGTTTTCCAAGCGCAAACCTGGCGAAAAACTCAGACCTTCTGCTATGCTTAATGACTGAGTTGCCTCAAAGGTGCGGTTGGAAATGGTTTGAATTATGACAGGTGCATCATAACGTGATATTTCGTTTCGGGTGGCTGAAACTACGACCTCACTCATATTTAATGCATCTGTTTCTAAGTTAAAATCGAGCTCGGTATTTTCATTATTCTTAACCTCTATCTGGCTAATGACAGTAACATATCCCACAAAACTTACACGAATTTCATAGTTGCCCGAGGGCACGTTTTTCAGAAGGTATTTACCCGAAACATCTGTTCGTGTTCCCAATTGCAAATCGTTGATATAGATTGATGCACCAACAAGAATTTCGTTGTTCGACATTACTTCCCCGGAAATGGATGCTTGCTGTGCAATTGAAACGGTGCACGCTAAAAAGGGAAAAAAAATGAACAAGACGAGCTTCAACGGGAAATCCATGTGCGTGGTAGTTATTTTAACAAAAGTAATAAGTTAGCCTAATCTAACAAATATTTTCGAATAATTTAACACTTTATTATTCGCTTCTTTTATATTTGAGGCGTGAATTCATTGAATGAAGAAAATTATCTCAAGGCACTGCTGAATTTGGCAAACGCTTCAGGCGAAGTGAATGTGAAAGATTTATCTGAGCATCTGGGCATCAAAATGCCCTCTGTGACGAGCATGATGAAGAAAATGTCGGAAAAGGGCTGGGTGAATTATGCGAGTTACAAGCCTCTAAAATTGACGCAGTTGGGCAGTAAAGAAGCCGCTTTGATTCTCAGGAAACACCGACTTACAGAAATGTTTTTGGTAGATAAAATGGGTTTTAGGTGGGATGAGGTGCATGACATAGCTGAGCAAATTGAGCATGTGAAAGCGCCAGAATTTTTCGCAAAGATGGATGAATTGTTAGGTTATCCAAAATTTGACCCACACGGTTCGCCGATTCCAGACAAAAACGGAAAAATGATCTGGGCTTCTTGGGCAAAATTGATTGAATGCGGTATGGGTGATTTAGTGAAAATTGTCGCTGTGACTAAATCATCAGAGGAATTTCTAAAATTTTTGAATAGCCGTGAAATTTCCCTCGGACTCGAAATGAAAATCGAATCGACCGAATTTTTTGACAAAAGCATGGTGGTCAGTTATGGCAATCGAAAAAACGAAACACTAGGTCAAACGGTTTGTGAAAGGCTTTTGGTGAGTGTTGTGGAGAAAAAGAGCAACGATTTCTTTGATGGAAAAGATTGCTAATTTTTATATGTAACTATCTCTTGCTACTTCGTTAGACATGCGCTCCATCTTCTTCAAGAGAATTCTGGTACTATCCCTGCTCAAAAATCACCTTTTCGCCAACAGTCAACTTGGCCATTTCTCCGAATACGATAGCCAGATTATCGTGGATGTGTCCTGCTGGGAAATTCATGCACACGGGAAAGCTGCGGTACCAAGTTTTCTCTTTAATGAGTTCATCCAAGCTAAAACCAAGTGGGGGATCGGTGTCTGAAATGTTGGTCATCCCACCAATTATAAGTCCAGAAATTTTATCGAAAACACCTGCAAATTCCAAATTGTGTAGCATTCTGTCAATGGTATAAAGATGTTCGCCAATGTCTTCGATAAAGAGAATTGCACCGCGAAATTCGGGTTGTTTTGGCGTACCCATTAAGGCTTGTAATACGGCCAAGTTCCCACCAACCAAAACGCCTTCAGCCTTTCCGCTTTGGAAATATCCTTTAGTTGCTGAATATTGATAAAAGCGTGGTTTACCGGTGATGGCATCTAGAAGTGAATTTAGGGATTCTTCAGTGTTTTCCTTAAAATTTAGTGGCATTGTGGCATGAATACTAGGTAAATCAAAAGATTGAATGTGGTTGTGGAAAAAAGTGATGTCCGAAAAACCAATGAGCCATTTTGGATCTCGAAGAAAACCGGCCCAATTTAATTTTTCCACAATACGCGCCGAACCGTAACCGCCACGAGCACAAAGAATTGCTTTGCATTCGAGATCATCCAAAGCATCTTGCATGTCTTTTATCCGCTCCGCATCCGTGCCTGATAGGTAATTCCAACGCCCAAAAGTATGCGTACCAAGTTTTACGCGGAAGCCTTTTTCTTGAAGATAATCAACGGCAAATTCCACAATTTCAGCTTCGATGGCTTTTGCTGGTGCAACGATGCGAATGAGGTCATTCGGTTGAAGATGTTTGATGGTATGAAGCATAATGCAAATTTAACCTTATTATGATTCAAGTTCTATTCGTGTTTAAGACAATAGAATTTAACCTGCGTAAAATTTTCCGACAAATACTTTCTCTGCTTGCATTTTTAGGCCTCGGCTAACCTTTCAATGGTTGATAATTTAATTTATGAATTCATATTTGCACTATAAAACCACAAAACAAGAAAATTTGATTTTATCGAATAATTATTTCCTTCTCCCAACCAACCAAACACTGAACGCGATAACGACAGCGCAAATTATCTTGGTAAGGGTTATGTCTTGTACATAGTCCTTACCTAAAAAAGAGATGAGCAACCAAGCGAAAAATCCTGCAAAAACAGGTTGTGAGTAAATGTAGGTGCTTGAAATTGTTGGGCTTACGTATTTCAAAGCGAAAATATTGAACAAATAAGTCAAGAACGTAACTCCGAAAATCACAAAACCAATCTCGGCGTACACTTTACTTGGAATGGTGTTCCACTGCACTAAATTCATTTCAGACCATACGGGGGGCCAGAATGAGATAAAAACCAAACCAAAACTAAACACCATAGTAATTACTGTTATAGGTTTGTATTTGCTCATTAAGGGTTTGGCAAGTACCAAATACAGTGCATATGTAGCAGAGTTGATAAGCACAAATAGGTCTCCACGGATTGAAGCGTTTCCAAATTTCACTTCATTACCGGTAGATACAATGGCTATAGCGCCAAATGCACCCAATAGAATTCCAATGACACGAAAGTATTCCAAACGTTCTTTGAGCAAAATTGCGGCTATTATGGTCGCCAAAATCGGGTTGGATGTCATTATAATTGCCGCATTAATAGGCGATGTTTGGTTTAATCCGTTGAAGAAAAAAAGTTGATTAAGGGTTACTCCGAAAATAGCACACATGGCCATATAAAGCAAGTCTTTTAGAGCAACTTTCTCACGATAAAAAAGGTAAACCATCCAAAAAAGGGCTGTTGCACCAGAAACTCGAATCCAAATCAGTGCATTTGGCAAAATGTGTTCGGGCATGATATCTTTGGCAACCACATAGTTGAGTCCATAAATTAGGTTTACTACAATCAAAGCAAAATGCGCTTTCATCAAGTTACTCAAGCGCCAATTTTTTAAGAAATAATTGTGCGGACGCCACAGTTTTGGCATCGTTACCAATGAATATTTGTTCATCGTAAAGCAGAAGTGGACGTTTCAAGAAGGTATAATCCTGAGGTAAATAATGTCCGTAATCTGCGTCATTTTTAATTTTATATTTCAAACCTAATGTCTCAAAATTTCGTGAGCGTTTTGAAAAAAGCGCTTCATAAGAACCGGTGATTCGATGCATTTCCGCTAAATCAGCTGTGGTGAACATTTCTTTTTTGATATCCACCAAAGCAACATCGTCAGGGACGTTCCAATTGCTCATCAAACGTTTGCAGGTGGAACAAGTGGATAGGTAGAATAATTTTCTCATTTTCTGTGTGTCAAAAAAATCCCCCAACTGTAAGGCTGAGGGATCGAAAATCAATGATTTATTTTATTTTAGATCTGGCATTTCTCTAGCAAATGCTGGAATTCCTGTAATTTCCATTCCCGTGATGAGTAAGTGAATGTCATGTGTGCCTTCATAGGTGATTACCGATTCCAAGTTTGCCATATGGCGCATCATAGAATATTCAGATGTGATACCCATAGCCCCATGTATTTGACGTGCTTCTCGCGCTATGTTGAGTGCGATTTCTACATTGTTACGCTTGGCCATTGAAATTTGCGCGGTTGTTGCTCTACCTTCGTTTCTCAATTGACCCAAACGCAAGGTCAATAATTGCGCCTTGGTGATTTCGGTAATCATTTCAGCCAATTTTTTCTGAATCAACTGAAATGCACCTATTGGAACATTAAATTGTGTTCTTTCTTTGGAATAGCGCAAAGCTTGGTCATAGCAATCCATAGCAGCGCCCAAAGCGCCCCATGCAATTCCAAAGCGAGCAGAATCCAAACAACTTAACGGTGCTCCAAGTCCAGATTTTCCTGGAAGAATATTGGCTTTAGGCACTTTAACATTGTCAAAAATCAATTCGCCAGTTACAGAAGCACGAAGAGACAACTTGCCGTGCATTTCAGGTGTCGAAAAACCTTCCATACCTCGTTCAACGATTAATCCATGGATGCGTCCTTCTTCACTTTTAGCCCAAACAACAGCGATTTGAGCAAATGGAGCATTAGAAATCCACATTTTAGCACCGTTCAAAATGACATGGTCGCCAGCATCTTTGAAATTGGTAATCATACCCCCTGGATTCGATCCAAAATCTGGCTCCGTAAGACCAAAACAACCCATCATTTCGCCAGTGGCCAATTTGGGTAGATATTTCATTTTTTGTTCTTCAGAACCGTATTTCCATATAGGGTACATCACTAATGAACTTTGAACAGAAGCTGTAGAGCGCAAGCCTGAGTCGCAACGTTCCAATTCTTGCATAATCAAACCATAAGAGATTTGGTCTAGTCCTGGTCCTCCGTATTCTTCTGGGATGTATGGTCCGAAAGCACCAATTTCTCCCAAACCACCCAATATGTGCATTGGGAAAGTAGCCTTTTCATAATGCTCATCAATGATGGGCGACATTTCTTTTTTAACCCAAGCGCGTGCAGCATCTCGAACTAATTTTTGCTCTTCTGTAAGCAAATCGTCCATCGCGTAATGGTCGGGATGAACATATAAGTCTGTCTTCATGAATTATTTTTTTGCAAATGTACAATTCTATTACAATACACGGTCAAACGTTTTGTTTAAGGATTTTGTTTTAGTGTATCAAAGCTGACATTTATTTGAGCTATTTTTGTGCCATGATTTTTGCTGACACTGTGCTTCTGCAAGTACCTTTTGAAACCCCATTAAGAGCCAATCAAACGGATTGGTTGGGTTTGTCATTGTTGCTTGTTTGCGTCACGTTATTTATGATTCTACAATTTAGAAATCCTTCCGCTATTGGCTCCGTGATATCCCGATCGATTCGCGAGAATTCTTCAAAGCTCTATTTTGCCTCACCTGCCATTGATTCTGTTGATAAGATATTAATGTATGCTTTGTTTTTTTTCGGAACCAATAGTTGTCTTCATTATCTTTTTGCAGATACATCGCCGTCTTCGGGATTTACCTTTTTGATTTATTTGATTCCATTGGCTTGGGTTGTTTTTCTAATTCTTCCTTTCAATTTGGTGTTTTTTATCAGTGGCGTTCACAAACAAGGAGCAACAATTTTAAAGCATCAATTACCAGTTTTGTTTCTGGCTGGAATCTCTTCTGTGCCTTTAGGTGTTGGTTTATTTTTGAATCTTAATTATTCTTATTCCATACAAATTATCTTTCTTGCTACCATGACTTTGTTTTTCGTTTGGATGCATATTCGAGTTTTTCGTGAGTTAATTGTGGAGCACGTATCATTCTTGTACATTTTTATTTACTTTTGCACCCTCGAAATCTTACCTTTACTCACTCTTTGGGTTTGGATTTCAAGGGGATAACACTATAAACTGAAATCTAAAACCCGAATAAATTGAGCATCAAGACAATTCTGGTTTCGCAACCTAAGCCTGAAGGAGACAAGTCTCCCTATTATGATTTGGCGGAAAAACACAAGTTGAAGATTGATTTCAGACCGTTTATTCAAGTTGAAGGGCTAAATTCTCAGGAGTTTCGCTTGCAAAGAGTCCAATTGAATGAATTTACTGCAATTATTTTCACAAGTAAAACGGCTGTTGACCATTACTTTAGGATGTCCGAAGAAACAAGATTCACTGTGCCAGACACGATGAAATTTTTCTGCGTTTCGGAGGCGATTGCGTATTATTTGCAAAAATATGTGCAGTATAGAAAGAGAAAGATTTTTTTCGGTAAACAAACGATTCAGGATTTGATGGATCTCTTTAAAAAGCACAGAAACGAGCGTTATCTTTTGCCTTGTTCTGATATTCTTCGTGAGCAAATTCCAACGGATTTGGAAAAAATGAAGGTTCCATTCACTAGAGCTTATATGTACCGTACAGTTGCCGCTGATTTATCTGATTTGGATGATGTGAAATACGACATGCTCGTATTTTTTAGTCCATCTGGTATTGAATCATTGATGAAGAATTTCCCGAACTTCAAACAAAATGATACGCGAATAGCTGCATTCGGTGCCACTACTGCAAAAGCCGCGATTGAAAATAATTTACGCCTTGATGTGCATGCCCCACAACCAGAATCTCCTTCCATGACAATGGCTATCGAGAGATATATTCTTGATTTTAAAAAGAAAAAATAAGGTAAACAAAATCCGCAACCATACGTTGCTTACCGTATGAAACAAACTGCTGTTGTATTGGTCCAATTGGGAACGCCAGATAGCCCAAAAGTCAATGATGTTCGCCGTTATTTGGGAGAGTTTTTGAATGACCGTCGTGTTATTGACATCCCTTGGCTCTTGCGTAAAATTTTAGTAAATTTGATTATTGTTCCTTTTCGAGCACCGAAATCCGCGAAGATTTACAAGGAGTTGTGGGACTTAAGCAAAGGTATTTCACCGCTAATCACACACACTAAAAATTTGAAGACGAAGCTAGAAGCTAAGTTCAAAAATGAAAATGTGCAGTTTTTCATGGCTATGCGTTATCAAAATCCTTCTTTGGATTCTGTACTTGCTCAAATACAGTTGATGAATTTTGATCAAATTATTTTTGTTCCATTGTTTCCACAATATGCTAGTGCTTCAACAGGTTCGGCCATGGAAAAATGCATGGACATTGTGAAAAAGTGGTGGGTAATTCCTGAAATTAAAATTATCAGCCAATTTTATGAAAACGAGGGTTATATAGAAACGCAAGCGCTTTTAGCCCGTGAATTGGGTATTGACAATTATGACCATATTTTGTTCTCCTACCACGGTTTGCCTGAGCGTCAAGTAGATAAGGTTTATCATGAACCAACTGATTTGTGTGGTAATGAGCCCTGCGAAACTGAAATCAACGACAGAAATAAATTCTGCTACAAGGCTACATGTTACGCTACAACAAGATTGATTGCTGAAAAACTAGGATTGAATGAATCTCAATACACGGTTTGTTTTCAGTCGCGCTTAGATAAAAAATGGCTACGTCCTTTTTCTGACGAAATCGTTGAGGAACGCGCCAAAATGGGCGATAAGAAGTTGTTGGTGTTCAGCCCTGCTTTTGTTGCTGATTGTTTGGAAACACTCATCGAAATAGGAGGCGAGTACCAAGAAATCTTTGAAGAACATGGTGGCGAAAAAGTGCAATTGGTCCCTTCTTGTAATGATCATCCTATTTTTGTGGATGGAATGGAGCAAGAAATTCGAGCGAGATTGTAGTTTAATACAACTCTTTTGTTTCTCTTTTTTGTCTTTTATTTTTGGAATCATATCTTTGCACAAATTTTTTTTAGATAGAACATGGCAAACACATCAGATATTCGCAATGGCTTGTGCATCAGACACAATGGCAAATTGTTTCAAATTATTGAATTTCAACACGTGAAGCCTGGCAAAGGTCCAGCTTTTGTGAGAACAAAAATGCGTCAAATTGAATCGGGAAAAGTGTTGGATAATACTTTCTCAGCTGGCCACAAAATTGATGTGGTGCGCATTGAAAGAAGAGAGTACCAATACTTGTATCAAGAAGCTGATAAATTCATTTTCATGAATAGCGAAACGTTTGAGCAAGTTGACATTCCGACTTCAATGATTGACAAACCTTTATTTTTGCGTGAAGGCATGATTTGTGAAATCACATTCCATGCAGAAGAGGAAGCTCCATTGGTTGTTGATTTACCAAACACGATTGAAGCAGAAGTGACTTATACTGAGCCTGGTATCAAAGGAGATACTGCAACAAACACGATGAAACCAGCAACCATCGATACTGGTGCAGAGGTGCGTGTGCCTTTATTTATTGGTACTGGCGAAAAAATTAAAGTGGATACGCGCACAGGTGTTTATGTGGAGCGTGTGAAGTAATTCAGATAAATAGAAATGAAAAAGGAGGCTCAATCGGACCTCCTTTTTTTGTTTTTACAAATTTGGATATGCAGTTTTTTTGCGGATGCTAGCGAGCGTCAGATAAAATTTGAAATTTAGAATCTAAACGATACGCCACCCAAAATCTGGAAGCGGTAAACAGGATAATTCATCCAACGCAAATATTGCTGCGCAGCCAAATTGTTGAATTGCAAGAAAGCAGAAATCCTTTGATTGTAGCGATATTCAAAATGCAAATTCAAATCTGCGAGCAAACCCATTTCACTGTGGTAAGCTAGATTTGTGAATCCAATATCTTCTCCTGGGCCAAACTCTTGCATGCGGCGTCTTCCTAGTAGGCTCAAATCAAGTTTTGTGATGAACTTGTCAGAAAGATTATAATGGCCTCTGAACTGAATCACATATTGCGGTAAATTCCAAGCATACGGATAGATATCTGTTTGGTAGCTAAAGAGTTGTCCAACCACATCAAATTTGAATTTTTCTCGTAGCTGATAAGTCAGTACCAATTCTAACCTAGAAATGGTCATATCATCAAAAACCGTTTTAAATTGATTGTTTCTCACCATAGAGGTATCCAAAACGAACAACATTTTATCTACAAACCGTCCTGCCGAGAAGTTCGCGTCAAAAGAAACATGTTCAGTGATGGAGCCTCTCAATCCACCTTTGAAATTGAGTGCGTTTCTCTCATTCCGAAGTTCGATATCTGAGCGCACAAAGTTATTGGTCTGACTCACAGAACGGAAAGTGTTTTGCTGAACTCCGAAGCCATTTACAGAGACATAAGGCAGTAAGTGATTGTTGAACAATGCATATTGCACTAAAGCTTCAGGAGCTAGAATTACTTGCGTTCTCTCATAAGCGTCAAACACCAAGTTGAAACCAACTCGTGCAAGCAGTTTTTCATCGATACTAATGTGGGTGATGTGTGGATTGAAATTCACCATCACATTACCAATTTCAACGCCTTCAACTCCTGGAGAAAGAACAACATCGCGTTCGCCAAACTTGTAATTGTTGTAGCGTATATTGAAGTCCAGACCATAGCGTTCTAATCCCATTTTATATCTAAAAGAAGAGTAGATGCCGACAAAGTTTTCTCGAGCGCGCCAAATTTTATCTAAGCCCAATTGTGGTTTATCTCGATAATTGTTGTATTCAAATCCTATTTTCCAACCCAAGTGTGCACTATCACGCATGTGACTAGCAAATTCAGCATAAACACCATAATTTTGAAAACGCTGCCTTAAACTGTCACGTGTTACTAAGCTGTCTCGTGTGCCGAATAAACTAAGGCCATGACTTTGATAGTTTAATCGTGCAGATGTAGTGTAGGTTTTTCTAACTAATTTTCCATACAAATCTGCTTGGGTACGGTCGAATTGAGGTGGCGCAAAATCTTGTATTTTTCCAGCCCATGCACTGTGGTGTTTGGCCTCAATACCCCAATGGTACTGTTTTGAACGCTTGCTGTTGTAGTAGATCTCGCCAATTGGCATCAAATAGTTGCCAATACCAACCAAAGCATATCCAGGATACAATTTAGACAATTGGTCGGTGATTTTTATTTTTGCCGCTTGAATAGGCATGGTTTCAATGTCCACAACCTTTCTTACAGGTAAAAGTTCGCTAGTGGTCTCCGGCTTCGCAAAGACGGTATCAATCATATTCGGTTTCAGGGCAATTCTGTGAGCAGGGTCAAGTTCTCGCGCCCCTTCGAATTCATATTCATAGGTGACCTGAGCATGTAACAGTCCTGTTAAAACAAATATGCCAATCGTTGCTATATATCTAAACATTTGCATGCGATTTAATCGTTAATTTCTATGTATCGGTTGTTGTCATTTGGCAAATCTTTCGGGGCATTTTTCAATGCATCGAGTTCTGCCCTAATTTGAGCAGCTTCAGACAAAATTCCATCCGACTGATTCATGTAGTTGTTTACCACTGAGTTTAAAGCGCTTTCTGCCTGGAAAAGGTCGGCTGTTTTCATGAAATTTTTGGCTTGCAATAAGATTGCTTTAGCTGTCCAATAATCGTAAGATGGTTTCATCTTGAGCAGGTCTCTAATTTGCTCTTCAGATTTTTTGTAATCGTTTTGCAAGAAATAAATTTCTGCCATGTTGAATTTCGCCTGCACGGCCATTTGATTTTTGGCATTTTTGGCCACGTAATCCAATTCAGGTAAGGCATCTGTAAATTTGCCTGTCATACGCAAACCAATTCCACTACAGAATCGAGCTTCCATTTTTTCGCTTGCTTGAGCCAAGTTGCTAGTATTTACAAAATTGGCAGCTTGTAAAGAACTCGACCAATTTTCCAAGAGATAATGACAACGCATCAAGCCCAAGTGTGCTCCGTAAATACGGTATGCGTTGGCGGCCAGACCCAGAAGCTGTGTGTAATGCGGAATCGCCTCGGCATATAGTTGATTTTCATATTCGTAATTCGCTGCTCGAATCAATGAAATTTCGTGGTATGCTGTGCTGTTCGAGTTGATTACTTTAATATAGTAGGTATAGGCCTCAGTCATTTGATTTTGCGAGAAATGTGATTCTGCAATTAAGTAATTCGTTCTGTCTTTCTGCAAACCGTTCGGATAGGCAACCAAGTATTCTTTAAATTTGACAATCGCCTGATTGAAATTGCTGTCTAAATAAATGTCGTAAGCAGCATCGAAATATAGCGAATCCTGATACCCTGAAGTGATGCCAGCGCAGGGATATTTGTTTTGTAGCTGGTCAATTTTTGATGGATTACCTGCTTTTTTATATACTTCAATTAATTGATTTGCAGCATATTTACAAACGTTCTCGTCTTTTCCATGGTCCTTCAAGAGCCGATTAAGATACTCCTCAGCTTTGTTATAATTGCCCATTCTCAGGTGGTTTACGCCGAGTTCATAAAGGGCATCTTTTGCCATTACGTTGTTTGGAAATTCATTCAAAATCCGTTCAAAAAAGCTATTAGACTGTTGGTAGTTGCCTTGGTTTCTTCTTACAATGCCTGCTTCAAAAATTGATTTTGCCAAATAGGATGATTTCGGAAAATCATTCATTAAGGTATTTAGTGCCGCCACTTGCTTATCGCGTTGATCTGTAAATCCAAAGCATCGCGCTTGAAAATATAGTGCCCTATCTTCCATGCCTTGACGCGCATCTATTACCCTTTGATAAAAGGCGATAGCTTCATAACTGAGGTTTTTATTTTTAGCTGACTCTTTATAGAAGCAGTCGGCTATTCTTAAATTAGCGTCTGCTATTTTCTTTTTTTCCTCAACAGTTGCCATGTCTGTATATGCCTTGAAGGCTCCTCGAGCTTGCGTGTAATTCTCGGAATAGAAGTGTGCGTAACCCAAATTATAGTTGGCCTCGGCGCGCAAGGCACGGTTTGTTGTATTGGTGCTGTTGCTCAGAAAATACTGGTAGCCCGCAATGGCGCTTGAATATTGTTTCATCTGAAAACGTGCATCGGCAATCCAATAGCGAGATTGCGCGACTAAGTCATAATCCATAGGGTATTTGGCTACAAGTTGCAAAGCATCAATCGCTTCGGAATAGTTGCCATTGGTGTATGCCTCTATCCCTTTGTTGTAAGCTAAAAATTGATAAGCCGTTTTCATTCGTGTACTCGGCGGATCAAGTTTTTCTATGGATTGCATCGCTTTGTCGTAGTTTTTAGTCGACATATACACGTTAACCAAATACTCAAATACTGTTCTTCTTCTGTAAGATGTTGGATATTTTTCGATGTACAATTCAAAATATTTTATTGCCTCATCAAAAGGATTCAGATTCAATTCGTAAGACAATATTGCTGTTTGGAACAAAGCGTCTTCCTCGATTTTCTCGTCAAAAGACAGTTGTGATGCTTGCTCAAATGCCGCTCGGGCGCTCTGTATATTATTCATCTCCAAATAGCACGCGCCACTGTGATACATTGCTGTTTGACCTAGTTCATCTGCCTTTCTCGATACTTTTTCAAAATACTTTACGGCTTGCGCGCAGTCACCTGTTTTCATTAAAGCAAATCCTAATTGATAGTCATCTTCGCGTGTTGTATTAGCACCTTTGTTGTATTCTAACAAATAGGGCAATGCTTTTTGGTAATTATCCAAGCGGTAATAAGAGTCGCCAATGATTTGGTTCAATTCAGATTGATTCTTATCCGCGTTGCGCTCCAAAAGATCAGGCGCAATTTCAATCACTTGTTGATATTCTCCTCTTGCGTGATGAATTTGAGCGATGTAATATGGCACAAGTTTGTCGAAGCCTGGAGTATCTTTGATTTTTTTGAAATGTTCTAATGCAGTGTCATATTGCTTATCTTGATAACAAATATGCGCGTAGTAATAGGTAGCTGGTGCGGCATATTGAGATTCTGTATCCTTAACTTCAAATAAATAAGTTTTGGCTTTGGCAAATTCTTCGGTTCTAAAATATGCATAGCCCAATTTAAAATTGTACTCTATTTTTTCCTGTTTGTCGATTTCTGTAACTGGAATTTTTTCTAACCACTCAATGACATCTTTGAATTGGTTACGATTAAAATGCTGGCGACCGATTCTGAAATAAATATCCCATCTGTACTTAGATTCAGGATAATCCTCTAAGAAAAGCATCAATAAACGCATGGCATCATCATGATACAACTCGAGAGCGCAAACCGCCTCGTAGTATCTCGATTTCACAATAAAACTTGGTGTCTTCTCACCGGGCGCTCTCAAAAATCTATTAAAGCCTTCGCGCGCCGCTGAAAATTGTTGTTTTAAAAACAGGTCTTCAGCTTTGAAAAAAAGCGCATTCGTGTGTTCGTATTTCTCACTGTTTTGAGCGAAAACAACAAGTGGAAAGAGCATTATTAATAATAGTTTAACTCTCATGAAGCTATAACTTTTGGGAATAAAATTGGTTACAAAGGTAAGTTCTTCAAAAGATTAATGATAAACAAGTTTTGAACGCGCAACTGTTGAGATTATTTAAAGGAAATGAAGATTTATCCATCTCTTGTTTTTACTTTCGTATCGTGGAAAAAGAGAATACCATAATTTCTGTAGACCGTGCTTGGATTAATCAAGGTGAGCAAATGGTGCTGAGTGACGTCAGTTTTACCATTGAGGCAGGTCAATTCGTGTTTTTAATTGGTAAAACAGGCTCAGGTAAAAGCAGTTTACTCAAAATGCTTTATGGCGAGCTTGCGCTTGATGAAGGGGAGGCTAAGGTAGTAGGTTTTGATATGACGAAGTTGAAATCGCGTCAAATCCCATATTTGCGCCGAAAAATTGGCATTGTATTTCAAGATTTTCAGTTGCTTACCGACCGCTCTGTGATGGACAATTTGCTTTTTGTGATGCGCGCTACCGGTTGGAACAAAAAGAAAGAGATGGTTTCTCGCGGTTTGGATGTGCTGGAATTGGTCGGTTTGAAAGAGTCGGCTTACAAAAAACCGCATCAGTTGTCTGGTGGCGAGCAGCAGCGCGTGGTGATTGCCCGAGCTTTGCTGAATAAACCTGAATTAATATTGGCTGATGAGCCTACTGGGAATTTGGATCCAGAAACATCCAAGGAAGTGATGAAATTGTTGATGGCTATTGCTATGGAAGGCACGGGTGTATTGATGGCGACACATGATTTTACTTTGTTTGAACACTTCAACGGACGCGTGCTCAAGGTAGAAAACAGTAAGGTAGAAGAATTGAATACAATAGGAACCTTTAATCCGTTTGAAGACGGAAAAATGATGTAGCCATGGTGAAAAACGGCAAAGGAAAAAGCTCAGGTACAATTCAAACGAATTTTGTTTCAACCATTGTAACGGTGGCTTTGATGCTTACTTTACTTGGCTTGGTTATTACTATAGTTTTAGGTGTTGGTGGATTGAAAAGAAAGGTAAAAGAGCAAATTCAAGTAGATTTGTTTTTTGATGCGACGCTGAATGCAGAGGATATTCGTCAAATTACGGGAGATGTTCGGTCTATTGAGGGTGTTTATCGCGCTGAATTTGTTTCTCCAGAAAGAGCATGGGAGGAGTTTGAGAAAATATCTCAAGATTCTCAAGATTCTATTTCGGGTATAGATTTGTCCTTAATTGATGACGTTATTCCAATTCCTCCAAGCATCAATTTCAGTCCTACAGAGGAATTTGCTTCTTTGGAAAAACTCGAACATTTGGAGCGAGAACTTAAGCAAAGATACCCGCAATTACAAGAATTCAATTTCAATCGTGATATTCTCAAGGATGTGAACCTTGGTTTTGATAAATTGATTTATCTTATCATTCTAATCGCCTTGTTGCTGCTCATTATCACTTTTGCTCTCATCAACAATACGATACGGTTGGCCTTGTATTCTCAGCGCTTTATCATAAAAACCCAGCAATTGGTTGGTGCAACAAGTGCATTTATTCGCAAACCATTTCTATATCAGGCGCTAATTCAAGGGCTCATAGCCGCTATTTTTGCTATGGCGCTCCTGTTTGGAATTTTGTATCTAATCAACAGTTATCTTTTCGATATTAGTCCAATGATTGATTATGTGCTGATGCTTCAATTGTTGGGCGCAGTAATTATCCTCGGTATTTTGATTTGTTTATTTGCTACAAATGTTGCTTTAGGCAAATATTTGCGCTCTCGTTTGGATGATTTGTATTAAATTCGCCCCTCCTTTATAGTAGAATATGGAAAATAAAACGTCAATTCCTTTTGGTTTAGGAAAAGAAAATTACAAATGGTTGCTCATAGGCTTAGCCATTAATATACTCGGATTTATACTTATGATTGGTGGTGGTTCGGCTGACAAAACTAAGTTCCTTGAAGATGAAATCTTTAGTCATCGAAGAATTACGTTGGCACCTGCACTGGTGGTTTTAGGTTACGTCGTTATTTTACTCGCTATCATGAAACGAAACAAAGCCAAGGAAAATTAATCCATGTCTATTCTCGATGCCATTATTCTCGGTCTTATTCAAGGTCTTACAGAATTTTTACCTGTTAGTAGTTCCGGACATTTGTTTTTAGGTCAAACGCTTTTGGGTATTGAAGGCAAGGAGAATTTTCTTTTTACCATAATTGTCCATTTTGCAACGGCGCTAAGCACACTTGTCGTTTTCAGAAAAGACATTCTAACGATTTTCAAGGATTTGTTTAAATTGAAAAACAATCCAGGCACAAGATTTTCTTTCTTGATTGTTCTTTCTATGATTCCAGCTGTTCTCGTTGGGTTGACCTTAGAAGATATTCTTGAGAGTATGACAGCACCTGAAAATCAACGCATGGGATTATTGATTGTTGGAATTTGTTTGCTGTTCACTGCTGGCTTGTTATATTTTTCTCACAAAGGTAAACAAGGCTCACAAGAAGTTGGCGTTAAACACGCAATACTTGTAGGTTTAGCGCAGGCCATTGCAACGCTGCCAGGGATTTCGCGCTCTGGCGCTACAATTGCTACAGGTTTGTTGACTGGATTGACTCGGGACAGCGCTGCGAAATTCTCCTTCCTCATGGTGATTCCTGTGATTTTTGGGATAATGGCGAAGAAAACATTGGATTTAATTCAGGGTGAAGAGATTCTTGAAGATATTAATGCAGGCGCTCTATTGGCTGGTTTCTTGGCGGCATTTATCTCAGGTTGGATTGCTTGTAAATGGATGATTGCGATCGTTCGAAAAGCCAAATTGTCGTATTTTGCTATATATTGCTTACTCATCGGCTGTTTATCAATTGGAGCATTTATCTTGAATTAATGGACTATCAAGCAGGCGAAATATTGTTGGTTGACAAACCCTATCACTGGACTTCATTTGACGTGGTGAATAAACTTCGTTGGGCGCTTAAGCAAAAATTAGGTGTGAAAAATATCAAAGTAGGCCATGCAGGAACGCTTGATCCCTTGGCTACTGGGTTACTTATTATTTGCACTGGAAAAGCAACCAAACAGATTGACCAATTTATGGGTCAGGAAAAAGAATATACCGGCACCATTCTCTTAGGTAAAGGCACGCCCTCTTATGATTTGGAGACAGAATACAACATTGAAAAACCCTTCGACCACATAAGCTCCGAAATGTTGGAAGACGTTCTAAAAACATTTATCGGTGAACAATTGCAGACACCGCCCATATTTTCTGCAAAAAAAATTGACGGAAAACGCGCCTACGACATGGCCCGCGAGGGAAAAACACCAGAAATGCGTCAGAATTTGGTGAACATCCGTGAGTTCGACATTGATGCTGCCAATTTTCCTGAAGTGAAATTCAGAATCTGTTGTTCAAAGGGTACGTATATCAGAAGTATTGCCCATGATTTTGGTCAGAAACTCGGATCTGTTGCCACCTTAATTGAATTGCGGCGAACGCGAATTGGCGATTATTCCGTGGACAACGCCCACGACGCGAGTTTGTTGCAGAAGGAGATTTTGGCGGCAAATCATTAGCGTCTAAAAAAAGAATTATTTGTTTCGGTTTTGTTACCATTTTGGTGGCTATCCAATAACGTTCAATTTTCTTAAATCAAGGAATGCATTTTCTGCCATATCCTCACTATATTTGCATCAAACCTTATTCAATTTCCATGAAAATCCTACTTACGCTTTCTTTGGCTTTCCTTTCTGTTTTGGGACATGCCCAACTCAATATGACGCTCAAAGGTCAAATCAATTACCAACAGCTGCACAACACAATCCTAAATGACATTTGGGGATATGTTGATGAAGATGGCAATGAATACGCTCTGGTAGGCGCGCGTGATGGAGTATCAATTGTCTCTTTGGCTGATCCGGAAAATCCTGTAGAAATACATTGGACGCCTGGTCTAAATTCGGTATGGCGCGACTTGAAAATCTTCGGAGACTACGCCTATATAACCACTGAAGCGCAAGTCGGTCTGCTCATTATTGATTTGACCCCTTTGCCAGATGGGCCAATTGTAACTGAAGTATATTATTCTGGGGCTGCTGGTTTTGAGTGGCAAGCAGCTCATAACTTGTACATCGATGAAGAAGGTTTTTGTTATGTATTTGGTGCCAATCGAGGCAATGGTGGTGTGATAATCTTGGATGTTGCCACGAATCCTTTGAGCCCGATTGAAGTTGGTATTTTCGACAATTGGTATGTGCACGATGGCTATGCACGAGATAATTTATTGTACCTAGGGCACATTTTTGATGGTTTTTTATCAATAGTTGATATTACCGATAAGGCAAATCCAGTATTATTGGGTACGGCAAATACTCCAAATAACTTTACGCACAATATTTGGCCAAGCGATGATGGTAACTATGCTTTTACAACAGATGAAGTTTCAGGTGCCTTTTTGGGCGCTTTTGACGTGTCTGACCCGGCGAATATTGTGGAAGTTGGTCGTATACAATCAAGTCCTGGCTTAGGAATGATACCCCATAATGTGCATGTGTATCAAGATTGGTTGGTGACAAGTTACTATACTGACGGAGTAACGGTTCACGACATCTCCCGTCCGCACAATATGATTGAGGTTGGAAACTACGACACGTCGCCTTTACAAAACACCAATTACCAAGGCTGTTGGGGAGTTTATCCGTTCTTACCTTCGGGCTTAGTTTTGGGTTCTGATATGGAAGAAGGACTTTTTGTGCTACAGCCGGATTACAAACTTGGAAGTTATTTAGAAGGCTTCACTTTTGATGCATCGAATAGTCAAGCTTTACAGGGAGTTAGTGTGAATATTGTTACAAACAATCAAACCGTGCAATCCAACATTTCAGGTGAATATGCCACTGGATTGGTTGGTACAGGGGATTATACAGTGACATTTCAGAAACCATTTTACTACCCACAAACACATACAATTTCTTTGGCGGAAGGACAAGTTACAAACTTCAACGTAAGTCTTGATCCCATTGTTATTTTCCCTTTTGAAGTTGTCGTGCTTGAGCAAGGAACCAATGCACCCATATTAGGTGCTAGAGTTTTGCTCCAAGTTCCTTTGCACGAAGTCATGCAAAGTACGAACGGACTCGGAGAGTCTAGTTTTATTTTATTTTATGAAGATGAGTATTTGCTCACAGCAGGAAAATGGGGCTACATTACTTCTTGCCAAAGCTTAGAAATCGATGATCAAACAGGTACGATTACCATTTTTTTAACTAAAGGGTATTACGATGATTTTGTCTTGGATTTTGGCTGGTCAACAACTAGTACAGCTCAGTCAGGTGATTGGGTGCGTGAAATCCCAATAGCTTCTGAATCTGGAAGCGCGCCAGGAATTGATGCGCCAATGGACTGTGGTGGCCATGCCTATTTAACAGGCAATGGTAGTATAAACCCTAATGCTGACCAAGTTACAAATGGTATTGTTCAACTTATTTCGCCAAGTTTTGATTTGACGGATTTTACAGATCCACATTTGAATTATTGGACCTGGTATTACAATTTTTTTGGACCTAATCCCCCACCAAATGACACTTTGAGTGTTTCATTGTCAAATGGCCTAGAAACTGTCATAATTGAATTTAAAGCTTTCCCTGATTCGCCACAAAGCGAGTGGGTTTTTTCTTCGATTCGAGTTTTAGACCACATCACTCCGACCGAAAATATGCAATTGAGGTTACAGATATCCGATTTTAACGCTACGGTGAATATTACCGAGGCTGGTTTTGATTATTTCAGCGTTTCAAATTCTAATACTGTAGGCATTTTAAATAATGAAGCGCATCAAACTGCTGTATATCCAAACCCTTCTGAAGGTAAATTTGAATTGCGGACGAACTCGGAATTTGAATCTTGGACGGTAACTGATTTGAATGGCCGTATAGTAAAAGTGGGCTCGAACAAGCTAATCGATTTACAAGACCTGGAAAGTGGTGTTTACATTTTACAAGTGAAGCTTAGCAGTGGCGAGTATTTTATTCAGCGTTTGATTAAAATGTAGTAATTTGAGCTACTTGTTTGGGTCTATCCCTTGCGCTTTCAATCTGCCTAAATGTCTCTTCAATAGACCGCCTTTGAGTTCTTGCCCATTGTGGTAATAAGAGCGCGCTTTTTCTTTGCCAGATTCATCGTAGGTCATCCACCAGCCGTGTCTGATTCCATTTTTATGGCGCTCTAAAAAGAAAATTTGACCATTCGGATGGTATCTTTTTACCTCACCATGCAGTTTGTCGTTTACGTAGCTCCCTGCCATTTTGAGTTTTCCATCTGGAAAGAATTCCTTTACCTCACCTTGTAAAAGATTGTTGGCATAGTCGAATTGTTGTGCTATTTGCTGCGTTCGACTCAGCTCGTTTGGCGCGAAATATATCGTTTTTAAACCGTTGAGATTGCCCGATTTGTAGGTTTCTTTGTAACTCAAATAACCGGGAGGAGAATAGTAGGTCCAAATGGAATCTTTTTTTTGGCTGATGTACTTTCCAAAGGCATTTTTCTTCCCGTTTTCATCATACATGGTGCAACGACTTATTTCTGGGTTTTTGTCGAAAACCATTATTGCTTTTTTTACTTTGTTGGTATAGTAATAGTTAAATGTGCCTATAGGCTTACCATTATCATATTGACCTTCATATTTTGGAACTTTTGAGTTTTCGTAGTATTCGCGCCATGAACCATGCTTTTGTCCTTTAGCGTTGGTTTTGTTCCATTCGTCCTGAGCAAATGAAGTGAGACTTAAAATGGCAAACGTAAGAAGTGTCAAAATACTTTTCATGGTTCTAGTTCTTAAAAGTCACGTTGTTAAATAATTCGATGCATTCTGCTAAGCTTGCTCTGAATAGTTCAGGACTACTTTTGCAAGGGTCAATATTGTCAAGTTTTACAGTTATCATGCCAAGATTTTGACCAAAGCGGACGTCGGAATCTGAGTCGCCGATAAGTACTGATTTAGAAAAATCAATCTCTGTGAAATCTTGTTTTGCTTGTAAAGCCATACCTGGGTTAGGTTTCCTCATTTCAGAATTCTCTGACGACAGTTGCGGCGCAAAATATACGGCATCAATTTTTCCTCCTTCTCGTTCAATTTCTGAGAGCATATAACGATGTACGTCTGATAGGTTACGCTCTGTCATAATTCCTTTACCGATGCCCTGTTGATTGGTTACAACCACAATGCGTTCGAATAACTTACTTAATTCTGCAATTGCAGCTAGGCTGCCTTCTATGAAGTGAAACTCGTCTACAGATTTCACATAATCATCCACAATTCTTTTGTTGATTACACCATCTCGGTCTAAAAATAGAGACCAAGAACTATCAATTTCAATTTTTCCAAGTTTGTTTTTTGCCTTCATGTAATCTTCAGGAATTCCAATATCCACAAAATAAGCATCATATTTTTTTCCATGTAGTTGACTCAGCAACAATAATTTAGGGAATATTTCTTCCTCGAGCGATAACTTGTCAGCTTGGCAGACTTCAAGGAATTTCGATTTTTTAATAAAATACACACCTGCATTGTTTAGTCCATCAGCATGCGGGGTGCCAAAACTAATCACTTTAGTATTTTCAATTTGCACAGCCCCGAAGCGATTTGTCGATTTTTTTTCCATCAAGGCCATGAAAAAAGCTGCTCCAGATATTTTCGCATCATCCACAAATGATTTTACTTGTATTTCGAAGAATGTATCGCCGTTAACCACCAAAATATTTTCATCCGTAATTACTGAAAGCGCATTTTTAATGGCTCCTCCTGTACCTAAAGGCTCTTTTTCGTAAACATATTGGATAGCGTAGGGCACTTGTTTTATATCAAAGTGTTGTGTCACTGAATCCGCTTTATAACCTAGTGCCAATACAAATCGATCGATTCCTTGATTGTGCAAATAATCCATTAATATTTGCAGAAATGGTTTGTTGCCCATAGGAGCCATTGGCTTGGCCACATTACTCACAACAGATTGCAAGCGAGTTCCAAATCCTCCAGCCAAAATGATGCAGGTCAGATTATTTATAGACTTGTCCATCGTTCCACTCCTTGGTTTACAAATGTATAAGGAAAAAACGTGCCACCCATAGACGAAAGAGCCAACACAACTTCCGATTTGGTGTGTTCTGGACAGCAAAACATCATGAATCCACCGCCACCGGCACCCGATATTTTCCCGCCAATTGCACCTGCTCGCTTTGCAGTATCGTAAATTGCGTCTATTTTTGAGTTCGTGATGTGAGAACTTAATTTTTTCTTGTTGTGCCAGCTTTCATCCATCAATCGGCCAACTGTGCGCAAATCGGATTTCAGCAAAGCTTCTTTCATAGCTTGGGTCGAATTTTTCAATTCATGTGTAGCCTCCAAAGCCTCTATTTTGCCTTTTCTAATATTATCTTGTTGCTTGGCGATGATTTTGGCTGAGGCCCGCGATGTTTTCATGTAAAACAATACAAGCGCATAAGACAAGGCGTTTAAAAAGTTGGGGTCTAAATGCACGGGGTCAACAATTACGCTGTTGTCTTTTTTGAATTCGATATAATTGAATCCTCCAAATGTTGCTGCATATTGGTCTTGTCGCCCTCCATTTTTTTGTAGATAAATGCGTTCTATTTCATAGGCCATTTTTGCAGTGTCGTGATTGCCCAGCGGCAACTTTAACCATTCTGCAAATGCTGCAATTATGGCAACAACTAGGGTTGAGCTTGTGCCCAAACCTGAGCCCGTGGGCACATCCATCGACGTAACCAATTCAAACGATTGTGCATCAAGTTGGTAGTGTTCAACCATATAGTTATAAATACCTTGCTGCAAATAGAAGTCATCGTGAATATCGATTGCCTTTTCGGCAGCGCCCGTCCATTTAAGTCCTGAATTTTCTTGAATAAATACGATTTTCCCATCGTTTCGCGGAATAATGCTGGCATGGGCATATTTGTTTATGGTTGCATTGACTACAGCACCACCGTAGATATCACAATAGGGAGAAACATCAGAGCCTCCTCCTGCTAATCCTAATCTGAATGGTGCTTTGCCGTGATAAATCATGGGGTAAATTTACGAAGATGGGAAGATTTGGTGATTCATTAAACCTCCTCCTCAATCAAATAGTGATTTCTTGTACTTGAGTTGCGGCCAACTAATTCTGCGATAAAACCTGCCAGAAAGAATTGTACACCAATAATCATCACGGTTAGAGCAACAAAAAATTCAGTGCGACCAGCCAGCAAGCGGTTTGTTTTGTCAATAAATAATTTTGAAATGCCTAAATAGAAGGCAATTCCGAAGCCAATTATAAACATTAGTGTACCTAATGCACCGAAGAAATGCATTGGTTTTTTGGAGAAACGCCCCATAAAAACAACCGTAAATAAATCCAAGAAGCCATTCATGAATCGGTTGAGACCAAATTTTGTGGTGCCATATTTTCGCGCTTGGTGTTCTACCACTTTTTCGCCAATTTTATTGAATCCGGCGAATTTTGCCAAAACAGGCACATAGCGGTGCATTTCACCATAAACTTCGATGCTTTTCACCACATTTTTGCGATAAGCCTTCAATCCGCAATTGAAATCGTTGAGCGAAATGCCAGTAAGTTTGCGTGTTGCCCAGTTGAATAATTTTGTGGGAACAGTTTTTGTAAGCGGGTCGTGCCGTTTCTTTTTCCAGCCTGAAACTAAATCAAAGCCATCTGAGGTTATCATACGATATAAATCTGGGATTTCCTCGGGGCTGTCTTGTAAATCAGCATCCATGGTAATCACAACATTACCTCGGCAAGCTTCAAATCCAGCAAAAAGTGCCGCTGATTTTCCGTAATTGCGCTGAAATTTGATGCCACGAACACTTTTATTTTTCGCTTTTAAACTTCGAATTACTTCCCATGAACTGTCGTTGCTTCCATCGTTGACAAAAAGAATTTCATAACTAAAGTTGTTGGCCTGCATTACTCTTGCAATCCAATCGTGCAATTCGGGTAGTGATTCCTCTTCGTTGAAAAGTGGAATCACTAAAGAAATATCTAAATATTCTGACATAGGTCCCTTTATGAATTCGCGGCAATACGCAGCGCTTCGATTTGTTGGTAAAAGTAAAGAGAAATTTCAAAAAAAATGACAACGAAGTTTAAACTCAATAAGAAATACTTACTTTTGCGCCGGGGTAAGTCTTGCACGATCAGCTCCTGCCTAATCCCCCAGGACGGGAACGTAGCAAGGGTCGGTGGTCGTAGCGGTGCGATGTGAGTAGCTTACCCCTCTTTTTTTTCTGGCTAAAAGAGTTTTTCATGCTTCAAAAAAATGTTCTTCTTGGAACTTTTATTGTTCTTCATGCGCCCATCTTGAACTTTGCCTAAATCCGCTTTTTCAATAGTTCCAATTCTTTCTTCAACAGATCCATTTGAATCGCCATCTGATCGATGTGCTGCTCGATAGTTGTGCCTTCTTTACTTTTCAAAGCTTTTTCTAGGGCTATCCGCTCCAATTCTTCTTCCTTTACTTCATCCATGGCATTCATTATCACACCAATAAATAGATTCAAAACAATCATGGTGCCAATGAGCACGAAGGTAACAAAGAAGAATGCACCAACAATTGGGTTGGCTTTTGGATTCATACAACCGCTTTCAGGACCATATCCCCAAATGCTGTGGTCGCAACCATACATGTTGATATACATAATGTCTGTCCAGTCTTCAAGTGTCACCACACGAAACAGCGACAACATACTTTTGTGGAGAGTCTCAAAATGTACGGGGTCGTTTTCTCCAAAAATAAAAACACCCATCGCTGCATAGATGTAAAACAAAAGCCCAAGCAGTATTCCAACGTAGAACATGGAGGGAATTGACTTGAGCAAAGCACCAACGAGCATCTGTAATTTTGGCAGCGCGGTGACCAATTTGAACACACGAAGTATGCGTGCCAGACGCAAAACCGCAATAAATCCGGCGTCAATGGTTGGCGTCACGAAAGCCAAATAACAAACGGCAACAATTATGAAGTCAAAAATATTCCATACATCTTTGAAATAATTCAAAGGTTTGTTGCCCTCGGCTAATATTTTTACCACTACTTCTGCACTGAAGATGATTAAAACTATGGTATCTACGGCATGCAATATATTGGAGTATTCACGCACCCTGGCACTCGATAGTTCGTAGGTCTGAATTCCTACGACAACACCTGCCAATAAGATTACGGCAATTATACTGGCCTGAAACCAAGTACTGTTTGCAATTTTCAGAAAGAAAGAAGATATTGCGTTCATTTTTATGTTTTTAAGCGGCAAAAATAAACGAATTATTATGCAATCAAAACACAAAAACATTTTCTCTTTCAAGTGTCTTAATTCTGTGTTAGATGAGCAAATGTTTTTATAGAAAAAATTAATGCAAATATTTTTTTTAAGATTTTGCAGGGGTGCATGTTGTGTCCAATCATGAAAAAAACAGTAGCCACAGTTGAATATTTCTGGTTATTTGAGCTTCCATCAAAGGTCAACATTTCGGGAGGCATGGCTTGAAAAAAGCACCAATTCGAGGGACATACAAACTTGACTTGGATATGCGATTTCTAAAACAACTGAAGTTTACAACCATGTTGCAACAAATCACGTGCAAAAGATTGTAAATCCAATAGATATAATAAATTTGGGGTAACATATAAGAGGAAATATGCGCTATAGCGCATAGCGAATTGTTATGCCTCATTATAAAAAAAACATTATGAAACATTTAAAACAAATTCTATTACTTACAATTTTCTTCACTGGAATTTCAACGACATTGAAAGCTGAAGAAATAACTCTGTTTAATTCTGGTGGAGAAGCTATTGCTTATATTGACGCAGACGATTTAACAATCTATTTATGGAATGGAACACCTGTTGCGTATTTAGACACAAGTGGTGACGCTTTTAATATTTATGGATTTAACGGTAAGCATTTGGGATGGTTTGAAGATGGCATTGTTCGCAACCATCAAGGTTATGGAGTTGGGTTTCAAAAGGGTGCAACATCTACATATACTAAATATGAACCTTATAAATCATACAAACAATATAAGCCATATAAAAGCTATAAAGAATACGCACCTTACAAACCCTACTATAAAACTCAGTTTTCAAGTGAATCACTATCGTTGTTTCTATCAAAAGGAAAAAAATAACGAAGGCATAACAGCACCTACAAAAAATTGGCGGTTCAGTGTTTAAATGAAGCTTTCCCGATGAATCGGGACAAGTCGTGCTTCGTATCAAGTTTTGTGGTGGCAGACAGTTCAGTCCTTCGAAATTCCGTACTAACCATAGCGCCAAACGGCTAGCGTTCATTGGTAAAAAAAATAACGACCTAACGAAATCATTAATAATTTAGCAACCAAATAAAAACAAACAAAATGAAAAACAGAAAAACAAACTTTATAATGCTGATGCTCTCATCAGTATTATGCTTTACTGCATGCAACAATGCTGACGGGCTACTATCGGTTAAAATAGGCAATCAAGAGTGGGCAAGTGAAAACTTAAATGTTTCTACATTTAGAAATGGCGATGCCATACCCGAAGCCCAGACAAGAGAAGCATGGGTAAAAGCAGGAGAGGAGGGCAAGCCAGCCTGGTGTTATTATGACAATGACCCAGAGAATGGTAACAAATATGGCAGGCTGTATAACTGGTATGCGGTAACCGACCCGAGAGGCTTGGCACCAAGTGGCTGGCATATACCGAGTGATGAGGAATGGACAACATTAGCAGATAATCTTGGTGGTGATGATGATGCAGCCGGCAAAAAAATGAAAAGTAAAGCGGGCTGGTATGATAATGGAAATGGCAGCAACACAAGCGGCTTCTCAGGTCTTCCGGGCGGTGGCCGTAACGACGATGGACCATTCTACTACATTGGTAGCTACGGTACCTGGTGGAGTTCTACGGAGGACAGTGCAGACGGCGCCTGGGGCCGCGGCCTGAGTTACGGCGATGGCAGTGTAGACAGAGGCGACGGCAGTAAGACACATGGGTTCTCTGTTCGTTGCCTCAGGGATTAATTTATTTGATTCATTTGATAATTTGATAATTTTCCGAGAAGCGGTCGATTTTTTTTAAAAATGGCATCAAATGCATTAGAAAATACCTTCCTAAAGGAACTGATTTAACTAAAATATCCAACAATTATGTAAAGATTATAGAAGACAAATTAAATAACACACCTAGAAAAATTTTAGGCTATAAAACACCAAATGAAGTATTTTTTAATAACTTTCCCTTTGTTGCACTTGTTGCTTGAATTTAGCTAATATAAATTAAAACAAACAGTTATGAAAAATTACGAATTTGATTATGAAATGTACCCAGACGGTATTTCTGAAGAGGTTTATGACATGGAACCTTCTGTTTGGGATAGAGGATACTATTGTGAAACTGAAGAGGGTGTTTGGTATGAGTTGTATGTGAATGAAAGAGTGAAATCAGATTATCCTACCATTGCAGAAGATTTTGATAATATTGATTCTATTTCCTATAACTTTAGAGGATTTAGTGGTTTGCATCTTGGTGATTACGAAGAAAATGCTCAAATAACGTTTTTTGTTCCAAAAGAAGAGGAAGAGTTCACCTTTGATGAAATGACTGATATATTTATATAATGCTTAACATAAAAAGATGGGATATTATATAGGAATAAATACAGGTGATCTGGAAGATACCGTTGAAAATTATGTTATTAAAAATAATTTACAAGGAATTCCAAACTCAGTCACATCAAAAAAACCGATTCAAACTTGGGGACATCAAACAAGTTGATTCAAACTTAGTCTCCCCAAATTTAAATCGATAAAATTCAGTTAG